>ERZ824575.523-NODE-523-length-48597-cov-4.658626_pt1 | contig 48597 bp, 46 predicted proteins | sample MGYA00519470_ERZ824575 | MGnify/ENA primary metagenome ERZ824575 (study PRJEB31778, sample SAMEA3449170) | human gut metagenome | biome: human gut; feature: human-associated habitat; material: faeces | place: United Kingdom | collected 2010/2012 ... | reverse complement strand
CTATATAATCGCGCTGTCTTCATCAACTTTTTTTACCAGCCAGTTTGTAAGCAAAATAGTTGCACAACAGCATACAGACTGGAAGAATGAAGCCGCTGCTGTCTTTCCAATTGGTGCGCTCGACTGGATTGCTTTGTAAATATATGTATCAAATGTAGATGCAACGTTGTACAGGGACGCCGGTATTCCACCCGTTGCCTGATAAAACAGACCAAAATCAGAATAAAAGATTTTTCCTGCATCCAGGATCAGCATCATGATCAGAACGGGTTTGATGCATGGCATTGTGATATGTTTTGTCTGCTGCCATTTGGTTGCACCGTCCATAACTGCCGCTTCATACAGAGACGGATCAATTCCGGTGATCGTTGCCAGGTAGATGACCATTCCATATCCCATGCCTTTCCAGATCCTTAAAAAGGTAAGGATAAACGGCCAGTATTTCGGTTCCTGATACCACATGATCTTTGTTCCACCAAGTGCAACAATGATATTATTTAAATAACCTTTTTCCGGCGTTAATACTGCATAAACAACAGACAATTTTAAAGAAGTACCCTCAGCAAAATATTGCATTAAAAAAGTAATAAACGGACAGCAAATCGTAGCAATAATTGACGATAAAGAAACATATTTACTAAATGCCAGAATAACTGCAAAAATCAAAATTAATATTCCGAATACAATCGGATCGATTACTAAAAATACTGAAACTCCTACAAGTACGCCTTTACCGCCCTTAAATCCATAATAAAGCGGAAAAATATGACCGATAACCGCAAAAAAACCGGCAATATAACCGATAAAATGCACGTCATTATCAGGTCCAAGTCCCACTCCTAACAAGCCGCATATAAGCTTACAGATAATAACAGCTATAATACCTTTAAGCAGATCTCCTATAAGAGTAAACGCTGCCGGAAGCTTGCCAAAGCATCTTAGTGTATTGGTAAGTCCGGCATTAAAGCTGCCGAACTTTCTGATATCCTCACCCTTCAAAAGCTTTACTACTATAATCGAAGAATTACAGCTGCCCAAAAGATATGAAACTACTGCTGAAAATACAACTGCCATAAGAATCTGTAAAACCATTATTTGTCTCCTCGTTCCCTTACTACAAATCTTACAGGCGTACCGGAAAGTCCGAATGTGCCTCTTATCTGATTTTCAAGATAACGCTGATATGAAAAGTGGAATAAATCAGAACGATTTACAAAAGTTACAAATGTAGGCGGTTTAGTAGACGCCTGCGTCATATAATAAATTTTCAGTCTTCTGCCTTTATCCGAAGGCGGCTGTACTCTTGTAGTAGCATATGCAAGAACATCGTTAAGCATACCTGTTGAAATTCTCATACAATTCTGTTCATTTACATACTTTATCATTTCAAACAGCTTGTTCACTCTCTGTCCGGTTTTAGCAGAAAGAAAAACAAAAGGAACATATGACATAAAGCTAAAGTCACTTTCCAATTTCGTCTGAAATTCCTTCATTGTATTATCGCCTTTTTCAATTGCATCCCATTTATTTACAGCAATTATTGACGCTTTTCCCTGTTCATGAGCATAACCGGCAATTTTTGAATCCTGTTCAGTAAATCCCACTTCAGCATCAATGACGATAACGCATACGTCAGCTCTGTCAACAGCCATATATGCACGTAGCACACTGTAATGTTCTATTCTTTCATTTACCTTTGATTTTTTTCTGATTCCTGCCGTATCAATAAATACAAATTTACCTTCATCATTTTCAATGACAGTATCCGTTGCGTCACGGGTAGTACCGGCAATATTTGAAACGATTACCCGTTCTTCACCTGCTATTTTATTTATCAAAGAAGACTTACCCACATTCGGTTTTCCTATAATAGCAACCTTAATATAATCCTCTTCGTAATCCTCTGTTTTATCATCAGGAAAATATTTAAATATTTCATCAAGAAGATCTCCTGTTCCGTGACCATGCTGAGAAGAGATCGGAAAAGGATCTCCAAGACCAAGATTATAAAACTCATATATTTCAACAGGAGTTTCACCGATAGTATCACATTTGTTTACTGCAAGCACCACAGGTTTCCCGCTTTTTTGAAGCATTAAAGCAACCTCATGATCAGTTGAAGTCACTCCGCACCTGACATCCGTTACCAGAACAATAACATCAGCTCTTTCAATAGCAAGCTCTGCCTGACGTCTCATCTGGGACAGGATAATATCGTCGGACGCCGGTTCAATACCTCCGGTATCGATCATGGTAAAATTGTGATCTAACCACGACACCTCCGCATAAATACGGTCTCTTGTAACGCCCGGTGTATCTTGTACAATTGAAATACGCTCACCTGCAAGTGCATTAAATAACGTAGACTTTCCTACATTCGGGCGTCCAACAATCGCTACGACTGGTTTACTCATTTAAAAAACTCCTTTTCTCATGTATCACGGAAAGAACTGGGATCTCCACTACTTTCCTGTTATAACCTTAAATGGCTTTCTACCGTTACGCTAAAAATAACAATAACAGTTTACAATAAAAAAGATGGAATAACAATATTTATTCCATCTTTTTTCTGAACTATGCGTTTTGTCTAGGAAATGTGCGGTATTCCTTTTTCCCTTACTGCCGTAACCGGATTCATCAGTGCGTCATACTCGTCATAAGTCATAAGTTTTCGCTCACTGTTCAAAATCCCAAGTTTTTTCAATGTCTCAATAATGTTTGTGCATTTGCTTCCGAACTCAACATAGGCGCTGTCACTGTTTGGGAAATAAGCTTCTGCCTCTTCTGCAGTCTTCTCCCCTGTCAGCACCGCTTCTGTCACATCAACCCCATCCACACTGTAAGAACTGTAATTCCAGATGATACCGTCCGGATTATAAAAACTGATATCCAGATTGTTAAAATAACGATCCCTGTACGTGTTATCCTCATCACCGGCACGGAGCGAATAAAGTTGATAGTACGTCATGTTTCCCGCTTCCACATCTTTCTGCACCGCCTCCATGACAGCGTCAAGTTCTTCCTGTGTAAAACGGTAATCCTCTGTTCTGCCGTTCTCATCTACAAATGAGATGCTGCCGGCATAATACTCATTCGTCTTATAGTAATTGCCAAACATGTTCTGCATCATCTTATCCGGATCACTCTCTAACGCAGTCACTTTTGCGACGACAGAATCTTTGTCCGCAGCCGCATCCTGCCCAACCGGAACTGTATAACTTCTCCGCAGCTTCTTACCATCCTTCAGGGTATATGTGATTGAGAGATAATATTGGTTCTCTGCGCTCAGGCACTCTTCTTTCTGTGCCAGGATCTCTTTCTGGAGATCTATAATCTTCTGAATATCATCCGGTTCGGTATAGCGGAGCGTATAGTCCAGATTGAGCGATACCACCTTAACCTCTGAAACATCCGGTATTTTTCCTTCGATCCGGAATAGATCCAGTTTCAGTGCACCCAGAAATGCTGCCAGAACAACCGTTAAGACTGCCCATTCCCCAACTCTCTTTTTGTGGAACACACGGAAATTCTTCTCAATAAGCATCTCCGCCACAAAAAAGCCGATCGCACCAAAGATCAGGGTGCCTGCTGCAAGTATCCAAAAATGTACCTTTGCCGAAGAAAAACTGTTTCCGATCGTGTCAGCAACGGCAGTTCCTCCAAGCAGACCGGCGCAGACAGCCACGCCCCAGCGGAACACCGGCTTGATTCCCCGCATGCTGATAAGGTCACCTGCAGTCTCCAATTTTCTCCATTTATACAACTGATAGGCTGCGATCAGGAATACCACACCTGCCACTGCATAAATCCCGAGCAGATATGCACCCTTAAACTCGATTCCAACCGTCACATACTCACTGTTTTCTACTGACTGTATCCGCAGATTGTTTGTCAGATAATAAATAGGAGACAAAATACCGGATTTCCCCGGATTCCAATTGTTTGACACCCCAAAGCAGACACTCTCTATCACCATGTTGATCAGATACCAGCATCCTACATACAGATAATTGACTACGACATAATACACCGGAAATGCCAGAAGCTGTCCGGTAAACATCGCCACAAATGCGCCGAGCGCCAGTGCAAAAAACGTCATTGCGGCTTCTGCGCCAAACCAGTATAAAATGTACTGGATGTTAGTGATATGTGCGCCAATGCAGACGAACACCGTGATAATAAAGGTCAGGATCTGCGGAACGATCATAAATGCAAACGCAGATATGATATTCGTCACAAACAACTCCCGTCTGTCCACCGGAAGTGAATGGATCATATTCGTATTCTTTGCAGAATACAGATAGGAAAACACTGCCATGATCATCACTGCTGCAAATGCAAATGTGATCACCGGATTCATGGCTGCCCGCATAGCGCCACTGATCGCATAAACCTGTCTCTGGAGCTGGCTGTAACTGTCATCCTGCAGATAATACTGCATGTCAAACCACAGTCCGACCGGAAGCGAAACGATCAGATAACAGCTGTACAATGCCCACAAAGGCCAGAAATGTGTCATATTTTTTTTGAAAATTGTTTTGTTAAAGCAGGATGTCTTTGACTTCATAATCCACACCTCCCAATTCATAAATAAAGATTTCCTCCAGTGTCAACGGAAGCACATCAACAATGGTAGGATTTTCTGTCAGAAGAACTTTCTCTGCCTCCTTCGGATCACCTTTTACGATCAGGGTATAGACACGCCCTGTGTTTGCCATATGCAGCACCTCAAAATCATCCGGCAATTTTGGCACACCATTCTGACATGCCACCTGTATCTTGGAAATATTTCCCTGAAGATCGCTCAAAGACCGCTCGATCATAATTTTTCCATGGTGCATGATACCTACATGGTCACAGGTATCCTCCAGTTCCCTCAGGTTATGGGAGGACACTAAAACAGTCATTTTCCGCTCTGCCACTTCCGCCATTAAGATACTCCAGATCTGTCTGCGCATCACAGGATCAAGTCCGTCCACCGGTTCGTCTAAGATCAGCAGATCCGGTTTACAGCAGATAGCAAGCCAGAACGCTACCTGTTTCTGCATGCCTTTCGACAGCCGTCTGATAGTGCGTTTCACATCGATCGTCGGGAAAAATTCCTGCATTTTATAAAAAAGCTTACTGTCAAACTGTGGATAGATGCCTTCATAAAAGCGTTTCATCTCCATCGTATCTGCCTGCATAAAATAAAACAGTTCATCCGGGATATAAGCCATCCTCTGCTTGATGTTCCGGTTTTCAAATACCGGTTCACCGTCGATCAGGATCTCTCCCTCATCTGCCTTATAAACTCCGGTAAGATGGCGGATCAACGTAGACTTTCCTGCTCCGTTTGGCCCGACCAGTCCATAAATATCACCTTTTCCCACATGCATTTCCACGCCGTTCAACGCCTGAAAATCATCAAACTTTTTCTTTAAATTATGAACCTGGATCATTGTGCCTCTCCCCCTTTAGCCAATTGTTCAATACGTGTTTTCAAACTGTCCTCATCCATCGCCAAAAACAACAGTTCCGTCACCACTTCATCAAATTCCTTCATCAGTTCTTCATTTCTGACACCCAGCACTTCTTTCCGCTCGGCGACGAATGTTCCTTTTCCGGCAACGGTATAGACATATCCCTCTGCCTCAAGTTCCCGGTATGCCTTCTGGATGGTATTTGGATTGATGGCAAGCTTCGAAGCCATTTCCCGCACGGAGGGCAGCTTTTCATTTGCAATAAGGGAATTCGTGATAACCAGCTTTCTCAGACCATCTTTGATCTGTTCATAAATTGGTTTTGCATCCCTGTAATTTAACTGAATCAAATAACAAACCTCCCATCTGTATTAGCTGTATGATGTGTACTATCATTCTTCATACAGTTAATATAGCACGAGAGGTCTTCTATTACAATGAAGATAATCCTAGGATATTATTAAGAAATCTTTAATATGCCATTCTTTTCAAAGGCAGCATCGTTTCTGCTATCCGAGATAAGCCTTCAGAAGTTCAAACGTATTCTTTACTCCATCCACATGGCTTCTCTCATAACCGTGTGATGCATATACACCCGAACCGATCAGTCCGTGGCGCACATCATATCCGGCGGTCAGCGCAACATCTGCATCTGAACCATAGTATGGATAGACATCCACTGCAAAATCAATGCCATTCTCTTTCGCTGCCTTCACAAGACCGTTTACCACATCATAATGATATGGTCCATGGCTGTCCTTCGCACAGATCGACACCTGTGTCTCATCACAGGCAAGTCCGTCACCGACACATCCCATATCCACAGAGATCACTTCTGTCACGCCTTCCGGGACAGAGGCAGCGCCACCGTGTCCTACTTCCTCAAATACAGTGATGTGCTGATAGATCATACGATCCGGTGTCACATTTTCCTCTTTCAAATATTTTGCATAGCCTAATAAAATTCCAACACTTAATTTGTCATCTAAGAACCGGCTCTTAATGTAACCGGATTCTGTCACAGTTGTTCTCGGATCAAAGCAGACAAAATCGCCTGTCATAATGCCAAGTTTCTCCACATCCTCTTTTGATTTTACTTTTTCATCCAAAACAACTTCCACGGAATCATAGCTTCTCTTCGTATCGTTATATTCTCCGTTTACATGAATGGAAGCGTTGATCAGCTGTAATGTTCCGTCATATTTTCCGTTAAATCTGGTGACAACTTTACAGTTTTCTCCCTCTGCATTGTTTGCATTCATACCGCCTACTGCTGTAACACGAAGTCTTCCGTTGGCTTTGATCTCTGCCACCATGGCACCTAACGTATCAATATGTGCCTCTAAAAGAACGGCGTTCTCTTTGTCCCTGCCGCCGATTGGTACGAGCACACCGCCTTTTACCGTAAGTTTTGGCTCATATCCGAGTTTTTTGTATTCTCCCATGACATAGTCTGCCACCTCTTTTGTAAAGCCGGATGGACTGTCGATCGCAAGAATGTTTTTCGTCTCTTCTACCATATAATCTACATAATTTTTACTCATATCTTCTGCTCCTTTATCTATTTCAAATACAGATAATTGCGAAACTCCTTATAAGCATCTTTCATGAGTTTCGCAGTTATCTTATTTTAAACATAAAAATGCCCCGAGGTTTCCGCGCTTACCGTGGCTTGCGCGGTGGGAAAAAAGTAAGTCAGGATTGCAGCACGTGCAAATGTCCGTGATCTCTATATGTTCCGGCAGGACACCTGCATCAAGCAGTACAATTTCGTTTGCTTTCCAGAGGTCGAGCTGATATTTTCCATTTTCTTTTGCAATAAGGATCTCATGCCCATGTCCTGCAAATGCCCGCTCAAACTCCACCGCAACATCCCCGCTCACCTCGTAGCAGTCCTGACAGATGGACGGTCCGATCGCACAGCGCAGTTCCTCCGGTCTGCTTCCATATTCCCTCCGCATCGCCTCGATAGTCGCTTTTCCCATGCGGTTTACTGTTCCACGCCAGCCGGAATGGCTTAACCCGATGGCACAATGCACCGGATCTACAAAATACAATGGAACACAGTCCGCATAGAACGTTGATAACACTAAGCCCGGCACATCCGTGATCAGTCCATCTGTATCATGAAATTCCCGTTCCCTGGTAAGACCATTTCCTGCATCCTCCGCCGTCACTTTTCTTACATTTGTCGTATGTGTCTGATCCGTAAAAACAAATTTATCATAATCCACATCAAGCGCTGATGCAAGTCTTCTGTAATTTTCCCGGACTGCCTCCTCTTCATCTCCTCTTGTAAAACTCAGATTCATGGTGGCAAAAATCCCCTCACTCACACCGCCAAGTCTTGTGGTAAAACCTTCTTTTACAATTCCTGTTTTCTCCAATAAAGGAAAATGTAAAAGCGGCACTTCCACGCCAGCCCCAGAATGATGTATAACCTCTGCCGGCACTCCTGTATTGTTTTTCCGCTTCCAGCTTTTATGTTCCATATCGCTTACAACTCTCCTGATTTTGTCCTGTGAAAAAGAAGCCATATAAAAATGCATTCTTTCACCCTCTCAGAACCCCTGATAGTCAAATGCATTCTGAATGACTTTTATCTGCTCTCCCAAAACTGCCGCCACATCGAACCTGCAAGGTGTAGATGTTCCATAACCATGTGTCAGGCAGTAGTACGAAGCCACTTTTGAAATCGTTCTCTGCTTTGCAGAAGTCACCGCCTCAAATGGATTTCCCACTGTGCTGTCCGCACGGTATTTCACTTCCACAAACACAAGATATCCGCCCTGTCTTGCCACGATATCGATCTCTCCCATGCGGCATCTGTAATTATATTCTAAAATCTCATACCCCTGCTGTTCCAAATACGCACCTGCCAGTTTTTCATAGGCAGTTCCCACACTTCTCTTATTGATAAAACCCTCTTTTCTACAGCAGCATCCTTCTTTTGTGCCTGCTGTCCCTCATTCTATTCACTTCCTGCAGCACACTATTTGATTATGCCATTCATCTGCTGCCATTCCACTTCATTTATGATAACATATCTGCCTGCTGCAATTTTGCCTTCATCTTATCCATATCATCCACAAACACAAGGATCTCAGCGACTACTTCATAAAGTTCCGGTGGAATTGCATCCCCGATCTCTAATTTCGACAGTGTCTCCGCCAGCTTATTATCTTTATAGAAAGGGACATCATTCTCTTTTGCCTTTGCAATGATCTTTTCTGCCACTTCGCCCCTGCCGCTGGCAAGGATCTTCGGTGCTTTATCTCCCGGCTCATATGCTACTGCTACCGCTGTTTTTACTTTTTTCTTTTCATTATCCCATGCCATATCCGCTCACCACCTCTGTTTTGTATCTGATATACTAGGCTCTCACATCAAACGAATACCGATGCAGTGTTCCCGTCTGTGGCATATCTTTCCGCAGAAAATCATCCCCAAAGCTGACCTTCTTTTCTTCCTTTGTCATCGTTATGGTACACTGATAACCTTTGTCTTTCAGCTTTTGTTCCAACACAGGCAGATACTTTTCCACAAGATCATAGGACGCATCGTCAGCCATATAAAAATTTGTTTTGACATTCCGATGCTGCATTTTCACTGAGACATCGGTAGAGCCAAGGTGTTCCAGATCCAGATGTAAAAAAGCGCTCAGCTCTGCATCCGGGTCTCTCAGATTCTTTTTATTCGTGTATACATAAAGTTCTCCGTTTGCATTCTGACCGGACATCTTCAATGGCACCTGTACATATGTATATGCCTGATTGAGCTGATTCATAAATTCAATATTACCGCGCACCTCTGCCGCAGTTTCCGGAAATCTGGTTTTCGTAACGCCTGCCTCTTTCAGCGCATCTTCCACCTGTCTCATCTGCTGCTCCAATTTTTCGTAAAGCTGGCTGATCTTTTTCTCCTGTTTCAACGCTTCCGGCTGTATCAGCCACTGCTGTTCCATCACATTCCGAAGCAGACTTTTATATGCATCACTTCCGAATAATTTTTGGATACTCTGCGATGCCATTCCATTGTTTTCAGATAAAATCTGTGACACTGTGCGCAGAAAATCAGAGACGGTCAGATTTTTGTCCAATGCCGTTTTGCCGTCCGCAGCTTTCCATGCAGCGTCCTCTGTCATCAGATTCTGTGCTACGCTTTCATCCTCCAACGTGTCGATAAAAATATCCTGCTCCATCGCTTCCGGGAAAAGTTTTGTACTTTCTACCAGTGAAGGAATATTCTGCAATAACCTGCCGAGACTTGAAAACTGCTGCTCTGATAAAACCTCACCAATTGCCTGACTGCCTGTTCCTTCCCGTACGGCTTGTCCTGCTGTTGTGGTCTGCTCTCCGTTTACAATCTGTTCCTCTGCGCCTAGCCGTCCGTCAGTCAAAATCTGTCCTTCCGACGTCGTCTGTCCTTCTGCCGTTATCTGTCCGCCAGTCACAATCTGCCCTTCTGCCGTTGTCTGTCCACCGGTTTCTATCTGCCCCTCTGTATTGACCAGTGCTCCGATTGCAGTCTGCTCTGGAAGAAGGATTGAGAGAATCTTATGATTCATCTGTACCGCCTGATTCGGTGTCAAATCGCTTGAGCCCGCAAGATCAGCCAGTTCGTTCATCGCCTGATCCATCTCCTGTAAAATGGCATGCTCATCCGTCATGTAATTTTCAAACTGCGCTGCCATCTCCGGCGAAACCGGGATTCCAAGCTTTGTCATGTTTACAACTGTAGTAATATCTACACCGGGATTCATATTCGCGATCCTTGCCATATTTAAAAGGCTTTGCTTATCAATTGGCATCTGCTCTTTCATCATTGCATCGACCATTGCAAGATTCCGCTCCGTCACAGGTACGGTTCCTTCCGTCAGTGCATTGGTAAGAATTGGATTTCCTCCACTGCCAGCGCCTGTGTACGGTTTGATTTCAATGGTCGCACCGTCATTGCTTTTTACCTGAAAAAACATCGGCGTTCCCTGCGAAAGCGGCACTTTTCCAGACAATCTTGCTGTGATCGTCTGTCCATCGCTAAGTGCCAGAGTCACTTTTCCGTTCTTCACAGAACTGACGGTTCCCTCAAAAACACTTCCAGAAGACAATTCTTCCAGTGTAGATACTACTTTCTGCATACCGGAAGCTGCCTTCAACTCTTCTGTTCCGCTTGAAATATTTCTGTTGTATTGTCCTAACATATCGGATATGTGCATGGTTTCGCCTCACTTGATACAAACTTCCTCTATAGTAAAATTTTTCCTGCGATCAGAAGCAATTTCTAATACGGTAGTCCATATCCCTTAAACAAAATTTTTGATAAAGCTGGCACGATGTATCGGAGATGGTCCAACTTCCTGCAATGCCTTGATATGTTCCGCCGAACCATAGCCTTTATTGGATGCGAATCCATACTGTGGCAGAATCTTGTCATACTCTACCATCAGGCGGTCCCTTGTAACCTTCGCAACAATGCTCGCTGCCCCAATGGAAATACTTTTTGCATCTCCTTTGATAATTGGCACCTGTCTGATGGAAACTCCGGGAATCGTGACCGCATCATTTAATAATATATCGGGTTTTACGCTTAATTTGCTTATAGCCTCACGCATTGCCTCATAAGTTGCCTGCAAAATATTGATCTCGTCAATCCTCTGTGAGCTTGCCATTCCAATACCTACCGCAACTGCTTTCTCCATGATCACATCATACAATTCTTCCCTCTTTGCCGCAGAAAGCTTCTTGGAATCATTGATATATAAAATATCACAGTCTTTCGGCAAAATGACTGCCCCTGCTACCACCGGACCGGCAAGCGGTCCTCTTCCGACTTCGTCAATCCCACAGATATAACCACAATCTGCATATTCACGCTCGTATTTTTTCAGATTTTCAATGCGGAGCTTCTCTGCCTCTAATTTTTCAATCCGTTTCTTTGCCTGTTCCACGATTTTCACAACACCGGAACGCTCGTCTTTTTCATATGTTTCTATAAAAGAAGGCAGTTTCTCATCGTCCACTGCCTTAAGTTCTTCTTTGATCTCACCGATTTTTTTCTCTGCCATGCTGCTCACATTTCCTTTTTCTGCAATATACAAATCCTCGATTCTATCCGCTTTAGCAGGCACAGCGCCTAACCCTGCTCCTGTGTTTCCTGCCCGGAAGGTTTTTCCAACGTAATCTTTCCAAGTCTGCCACCCCGGAATTCATCGATCAGAAGTGCCGCCGCTTTGCTGTAATCTAATTCGTTTCCTCTGGAGATACATTTGCGGTTCTCTGCGATCTGCTCTAAAATCTTCACCGGAGTTTGTGTCTCATCTACACCATAGCGGTCTGTTAAAATTCCGGCATAATCTCTTGCCAGAACTTTGATCAGCTCCAGTGACAATTCATCAATATTCAAAATTTCATCTTTGATTGCCCCGATCAGTGCAAGACGCAGTCCAACCATCTGATCTTCAAATTTCGGCCACAAAATTCCCGGTGTATCCAGTAATTCCAGATTTTTGTTCAGTCTGATCCACTGTTTTCCTTTTGTCACACCCGGTTTATTTCCAGTTTTGGCACATGCCTTTCCCGCATAGGAATTGATAAACGTCGATTTTCCAACATTTGGAATTCCGACTACCATCGCACGGACAGGACGATTTAAGATTCCTCTTCTTCTGTCACGCTCAATCTTTTCCTTACAGGCTTCCATTACTACATTTGTAACTGTTTTCATGCCTGTCTTGGTTCTCGCATCCAGACCGACAACATAGTAGCCCATCTTTTTAAAATAGGCTGCCCATTCTTTGTTCTGATTCTCATCAGACAAATCTGATTTGTTCATGATGATCAGTCGCGCTTTATTTTTTCCCAACTCATCAATATCCGGGTTTCGACTGCTTAACGGGATTCTCGCATCCACAAGTTCGATCACCAGATCAATTAATTTTATGTCTTCCTGCATCTGACGTTTTGCTTTCGTCATATGTCCCGGATACCACTGAAACTGCATACTTTTTCCTCACTTTTCTTATATAAATCCAAATTTTTTCCACGGAGATACACGGAACCATGCTTTTCCAATAATGTAATCTTTTTTCACATTTCCAATATTGGCATAGCGGCTGTCCTCACTGTTATTGCGATTATCTCCAAGGACAAAATATTCATCATCCTCGAGTTTCAGTTCCTCCGATGCAAGCCCTGCCTCCTCGATGGCAGACACATCTACTTTCTCATCAAAAAGTTCCCCATTCACATAAACAGCACCATTTTGAATCAATACCGTGTCTCCCGGCACTGCAATCACGCGCTTTACATAGTAATGTGATTTTTCATTCCCGTTTGGAAGAAACACAATAATGTCATTCGGCTTTGGATCGGACACCTTATAAATGAACCGATTTACCAGAATTTCGTCTCCACTTTCCAATGTTTCTGACATGGACTGCCCCACCACGCTGGTTCGCAATCCGATAAAATATACAAATGTAAAAGCAATGACCAGAGTAATCAAAATCTCAACTGTCCAGCTTAAGATTTCCTTTACAATGGTCATGTTTACTTTTTTCTTTCTTCTTCCGAAATTTAGTCCACTCCGTCTTCTTCTCACTTTTGCTTTCCTCTGCTCTATCGTCTGTATACAAATACACGTTATAGATTACCACAAAGCACGTTTGTGTGCAATTCGGGAATCGGATTTTCCAGATTTTATAAATATATTATTCCGCCCCTTTACCGGTAAAGCGCCGTCTCAACAAGTACACCGATCACCAGATAACGATGATTTCGCTCACCGCTTACACAGGTGGAAAGTGTGATAAGTCTGTTATCCTCTCCGATTTCCATATCCTCCCGGACGTGTAATTTATTGTCAGAAACTTTTTCTCTGACATCCGCCAAAAACTGATCTCTGTCGTCCTTACTGCTGATCACATACTCTGACGGAATGTACACATCTGTAAACTTCGCTGCCTCGTAGATTTCATAAGTCAGACGTTCATTTTCCGTATACACATAAATATACGGATGCCCGTCAAAAAACGTTTCATCCTCAAAGCTGTGAATACTTCCAAACATGGAACCATTTTTCATGTTATGTCCATATAGTACCGTATTATAATCCGAGAAATCTTTCCGGTTACATTGATTGGTGTAAATGCAGCCCGGATATCCCTTGCTGTGGTCTAAGTTATAATCCAGATAATAATTGTCTGTCTCAGACTGTAACAGCGGATAGTCTACCTGCGTTCCCGGCACAACGATCCATGCGTAAATATCTTCATTCTGTTCATGCAACTGTCCGAAATCATAGACCGGATCACAGTAGATCACTGTTTCTTCTGTGCTCTCCTCTGTCTCCGGCTCTGCGATAACCGTCTCTGTTGCAGCACTTAACGTCTCTTCCTGCCGGAGTTTTTCGTACTCCAGCTCCCGCTGTTTCACACTCCAGTGATGATAGATCAGATAGCCTCCACAGCATACGGCAATGGCACAGAGTATCAGCACAACTGTCCAATCGGCTGTTTTTCTCCGCCTTAATGCTCTCCGTTCTTTTTTCCTCTTTTCCCGCAATGTACTCATTTTTTCTGCTCCTCGTAAAATAAATCAATGATCGTCTGCTGTACTGCCTCGTCATCTAAATAATACTCTTCATATTGTTCTCCCATCTGGATATTTCCCTGTAAAATCTGCATATTTTCCTCATCAAAATTACAGCCTGAAAGTTCTGTCGATAAATATAGCACCTCGTCCGTTGAAATATCTGTCAACATATAGTCTGACAACTGGCTCATCAGGTTTACTGCCAACGCTGGGTTCTGTGCTAACGTTTTCTTAGCCTGACTGATAAATGCTTTTAAATATCTTTTCTGTCGTCCAATCCTGCTATATGCACTGCCGCTTACCATAATATCTCTTCCCTGCACAAACTCCTGCGCCTCTTCTCCCTGCAAATGTACCGTCGCACCCTTTTTGAACTTTGCATTATATAAGGTATAATCATCATCCATCTCAACCGTAACACCGCCGACTGCATCATTCACAGTTCCTATACAGCTTAAATTCATTGCGACATATCCATTGATCGGCACTTCATTTTTTAAAATATCTGCAACCTGCCCAATAACCAGTGAACAGCTTTTTTCCTGCCCATCGGCATACGCATACTGCAATGCCAGTTGCCCGGTAAACGCACCCATTTCATTTCTATTTTCATCACACGCCACAATGCTCACCATTGTATCTCTCGGTATTGCCAGAATGCGTATATTGGAATGTTCAAAATCAAGGGAAACCAGAAAGACTGCATCCGCCTGCCCGACACTTCCACCATCATCATCACGTTCCCACATTGCCTCTTCTTTGTCCACGCCAATGCATAAAATATTTACGATATCTTTTCTGTATTGGTATGTTGTTCCATGATAATCAATCGTATTCTGAAAAGACGCCATCTCCTCAAAGACATCCTGCTGTTCTGCCGCAATATTTGCTTCCAGATTCTTTTTTCCTTTATATCTTACCAGAAAAAATAGTAACACGAATATACCTAATATAACAATTACAACCATAATTTTCCAATACTTTTTTATCAGCTTTTTCATAATTTCACCTAAAAAAAGAAAAGCTATATGCCACTATGACATATAGCCTTACTTTTATGACTTATCAAATACGATCTTATTTTGTATAGTTCATTCTACGTCTTGCATATACAACAGCACCTGTTGCTGCGATTACAACTACAAGAATCATTGCCATATTCATTCCTGCATCAGCAGTTTTTGGTGAAGTTGCTGCTGCATTTGTATCTGCTACAGAAGCAACAAATACAGGAGAAAGGGATGTAAATTTTGCATATACAACACCGTCTGCAACATTTGTTACAGGTACATTTTCCCATACACCAGCAGAGGTAAGATGGGCAACGACTACAGTATCGCCAGCTTTAATTCCTGCAACAGAAATTGCAATTGGATTGGATAAATCTGTAGCTGTCAGTTCATAAGTTCCGTATACACCACTCTTATAAGAATAGTTTAAACCTAAAACACTGTTGATCATTGTCTGAACAGCTGCTGCTTTTTTCTCAACTTTCTGTTCAGCTGTCAATGTTGTGTCATTGTCAATTGCTGCCATATCTGTGAAATATCCACTTAATTTTTCTTTCTGAACATCGTTCAATGCATCCTGTGTGATTGCTTTCTGCTCTACTTTTACTTCTGCAGCTGTTGTAGTGGTTGTAGCTGTTGTAGTGGTAGTGGTTGTCTGTGATGTTGTTGTGCTGGAATTATTTGCAGAAGGACTTCCTGCTGCTAATGTTGTTACGCTTGCTCCTAAACAAAGTACCATAGATAATACTACTGCTGCTAATTTCTTTTTCATATCTTTTGTCCTCCAAAATTTAATGATTAGGATTTTTCATCCCTTAAACACTAAACCCATTCTACCCCCCCCCTTGAAAAATTTGTCAATGTAAAACATTGCCAATTTTTCATAGCTTACATCATAGATTTTTGTATATTTTTTTGCGGACACATAAATATAAAAAAGCCATAGAAAAAGCGGCTGCTCTCTCTATGGCTCACGCATGCATTGAACTATTTTACTAATTCTTTCACTTTAGCTTTCTTACCAACACGGTCTCTTAAGTAGAATAATTTAGCTCTTCTTACTTTACCAGCACGAACAACTTCTACTTTTTCAACGTTTGGAGAATGTAATGGCCAGGTTTTCTCAACGCCACATCCGTTAGAAATCTTTCTAACTGTGAATGTTTCACGGTTGCTTCCACCCTGTCTCTTAATTACAACACCTTCGAAAACCTGGATTCTTTCACGGTTTCCTTCTTTGATTTTACCGTAAACTTTTACAGTATCACCAACACGGAATTCAGGTACTTCAGCTTTTAACTGTTCTGCTTCAATGCTTTTAATAATTTCACTTGCGTTCATTTTGTGACCTCCTATTATTTGGATGTTCTTAATACGCCTATTCGTAACAGAGGACCATCTCCTTTATTCACAACTCGTTAACATTACCATGCTTTCACGGAAAAGTCAAGCGCTTTTCACATTTTACAACAAATAAATAACACTGATGATCCAGAGTGCTATTCCAACTGCAACCGCAGCAATGCCTATCCAGAATCCAGCATATGCCATTTTAGATTTTGCCTCCGACATGGTCTTCTTCCCCAGAATAATCGCTGCAATTCCAAAGAGAATTCCAAAAAGCGGAGAAAGAAAAGCAATGACCAGTGCTGCCATGCCAAGCGTTAATACCCATATTGATCTTGTATAGTGATTCATATCAAAACCCGCTCCTTCTCTCGTAACATTTTCACAGGATCTGCATGGCATATATGCAGACCTCATAAAATAGTTACAGATATTCCTGATATTTCATCTGCTCTTTTTTCGTGAGTTCCGCTTTTTTCAACAGATCCGGTCTGCGCTCAATTGTCCGTAATATTGCCTGTTCTCTCCGCCATTCATCTACTTTTTTATGATCACCGGACAACAGGATGGAAGGAACTTTTTTCCCCATCCACTCTTCCGGGCGGCTGTACTGCGGATATTCCAGCAGATTACCTTCAAATGATTCCGTGGAACTCGATTCATCATTCGTAAGAACCCCGGGTACCATACGCGAGATTGCATCCACCATGACCATCGCAGGAAGTTCCCCTCCTGTCAGCACATAATCACCAATTGAAACATAATCTGTCACAATCTCTTCTAACACACGCTCATCGATTCCTTCGTAATGACCGCATAATAAAATCAGATCTTTTTCCTGAGCCAGGTCTTTTGCCATCGGTTGTGTGAATGTCGGTCCCTGCGGTGTCAGATAAACCGTCCTTGGCTTGTATCCAATACGATCCACAACCGACTTCCACGCATCATATACCGGCTGTGCCTGCATGAGCATGCCTGCGCCGCCTCCGTAAGGATAATCATCCACTTTTTTATGACGTTCCAGCGTATAATCCCTGATATTCACTGCCTCAATGGAAAGCAGTCCTCTGTCTTTTGCTCTTCCTATAATGCTGGTAGACAATCCCTGCATGACCATATCCGGAAATAATGTTAATATATGAAAATTCATTCTTCTCTCTTTCATTCATTCAATTTATTTCTCGTTCAGCTCACGAAGTCCCGGAAGTAAATGCACGATGATTTTTCCATTTTCCAGATCAACTTCTTTGACGCACTCTTTGATTGCCGGAAGCAAAATATCATCCGTTCCCTCTTTGCTTAAAACATATACATCATTCGCACCTGTCTGGAGAACATCGCTCAATTCGCCTAAATCTTCCCCCTCGTCCGACTCTGCCTGCAAACCGATCAGATCTGCGATAAAGTACTCGTTTTTCTTTAATTTTACCGCATTTTCACGGGTGACATACAAACTCTTTTTGCGATATTTTTCCACGTCATTGATATTGTCAATTCCCTTGAACTTGACAATAACCATATTTTTGAAAAATTTCACACCGGCAACTTCAAGGTCGACTAACTCTTTTCCGGTATCCAAAACAACGTTTTTCAGTTTTTTAAATCTTGCCGGATCATCCGTCGTAGGAAATACTTTCACTTCTCCCCTGACACCATGTGTGGTTGTTATTACACCTACCTGTAATAAATCTTCCATGTAATCTCCTTTATCAACTTTCTTCTGCTATCCAAATTAGCATGGTAAGGAAAAAGCTATCCCAGACAACTGGGATAGCCCATCATGTTACTGCATAATCTCAACAATAACTTTTTTTTCTTCTTTTGAGGCTGCTGCCTTCACAACGGCACGGATCGCTTTTGCAATTCTACCCTGTTTGCCGATTACCTTACCCATGTCAGACTGTGCAACGCGCAGCTCCAACACGATGGCTTTCTCATTCTCGGTCTCTGTCACAACAACTTCGTCCGGGTAATCAACTAGTGATTTGGCAATTACTTCAACTAATTCTTTCATTAGACCACCTCACTAATCTTATTTTTCGATTCCAGCATTTTTGAAGATTCTAGCTACTGTATCTGTTGGCTGAGCTCCGTTAGCTAACCATTTCTTTGCTAACTCTTCATTTACATGATATTCGCTTGGATCTTTTGTTGGATCATAAGTTCCGATCTCTTCGATACATCTTCCGTCTCTTGGGAATCTGGAATCTGCAACTACGATTCTATAGAAAGGAGCTTTCTTCTGTCCCATTCTTCTTAATCTGATCTTTACTGCCATGTCATTTCACCTCCTACGTGATTGCTAAAAATTTATTAAAAAGGAAGCCCTTTGAACATTCCTCTTTTACCTTTTTTCATCATGCCTGGCATCTGTTTCATCATCTTTTTCATCTGTTCAAACTGTTTTACCAGACGATTTACTTCCGCAATATCAACTCCTGCACCTTTTGCAATGCGGTTCTTGCGGCTCGGATTCATAAGCGACGGATTACGTCTCTCTTCCGGTGTCATGGAATAAATGATTGCTTCGGTGCGCGCCATACTCTTCTCAGCTGCTTCCTGATCGATCTCAGGCATCTTTCCTTTGCCCATTCCCATTCCAAGACCGGGCATCATTCCAAGGATACTGGATAATCCACCCATTTTCTTCATTTGACTCATAGATTCCAAATACATCTCAAAGTCAAATTCATTTTTGCGCATCTTCTGCTCAATACGCTTTGCCTGCTCCTCATCGATATCAGCCTGTGCTTTTTCAATCAATGTCAGCACATCACCCATACCAAGGATTCTTGAAGCCATTCTGTCAGGATAAAACTGCTCCAGATCAGAAAGTTTTTCTCCCATACCTACATATAAAATAGGTTTTCCGGTAACAGCACGGATCGAAAGTGCCGCACCACCTCTGGTGTCGCCGTCTAACTTCGTTAAGATCACACCATCTATGCCAACCTTTTCATCAAACATCTTGGCTACATTCACTGCATCCTGTCCAGTCATGGCATCCACAACTAAAACGGTCTGATGAACGGTAACATTCTCTTTGATTTCCTGCAGCTCAGCCATCATGTCATCATCAATATGAAGACGTCCTGCTGTATCCAGGATCACAATATTAAACTCATTCTTTGCCGCATGCTCAATCGCTGCTTTGGCAATATTCACAGGCTTGATCTTATCTCCCATGGAAAATACTTCTACACCCTGCTTCTCACCATTGATCTGTAGCTGTTCGATCGCACCCGGTCGGTAAATATCACAGGCAGTCAGTAAAACTTTCTTTCCTTTCAGCTTAAACTTTCCTGCAAGCTTTGCTGCGGTGGTTGTTTTACCTGCACCCTGTAAACCTTCCATCATAATGACTGTCAATGCTTTTCCCGGCTGAAGCTTGATCTCTGTTGTCTCAGAGCCCATCAGCTTCACCATCTCTTCATTTACAATCTTAATGACCATCTGCCCAGGATTCAGTCCGTTCATCACATCCTGTCCGATTGCGCGTTCCTGCACATCTTTTACAAACTGCTTTACGACTTTGAAGTTAACATCCGCTTCTAAAAGAGCCATCTTAACTTCCTTCAAAGCTGCCTTGACATCATCCTCTGTCAAACGACCTTTGCTTCGCAGGTTTTTGAATACATTTTGAAGTTTTTCAGATAAACTGTCAAATGCCATCTTATAGCTCCTCTAAAATCTGATTGGAAATCTGCTCGATCTCCTCCATAATCGCTTCATTGTGACTGGAATGAAACTCCTTCGCCAGTGCATCAATCTGTGCTACTTTCTGCTTTGCTGACTGAAACTTTGCAATCAGATGAAGTTTTTCTTCATATCCTTCCAGAGACTTGGTACACCGCTTGATCATATCATGCACCCCCTGGCGGCTGATTCCCTCTTCATTTGCAATCTCTCCAAGAGAAAGGTCATTGAACACGAAGTCCTCATAGATTCTTCTCTGGTGTTCGTTCAGCAGTTCTCCGTAGAAGTCATAGAGATAAGCCTGTTCGATTTTTTCTTCCATTCTTCACACCATGCCTTTATTTTACTATTCATACATCGGCACCTTTGCTAAGATAACATAAAACAAAACAGGTGTCAAGCATTTTTTCTTTACAGTAAAGGGATTTTGCTTGACACCTGTCTTTTAACACATTCTAAAACACGATCGCCGCCTGCACAATCGCACACGCAATGCTCACGATCGAAAGTGCTCCATATATTTTTTCTGTTTTCTTATCTGTGATAAAATACCCTGCGCTTGTGAAAAGAAACACGATCACGCAGATCATAAAGGGAACATATTTCATCCGGTTCACACTCTTTTATAAGAAGATATACTTACATACAAACAATACAGCAAGTACATACATTAACGGTGTGATTTTCTTTGCCTTACCGCAGATCACATTGATCACAACGTAAGAGATAACACCGATTGCGATACCTTCTGAAATGCTGTACATCAGTGGCATTGCGAGCATACATAAGTAAGCTGGAATTGCCTCTGTCATATCCGTAAAGTCAATCGAGATCACCGTTGTTACCATTAAAAATCCTACGAAGATCAATGCCGGAGCTGTTGCGAATCCCGGGATTGCGCAGAAAATTGGTGAGAAGAAAATAGCAAGCAGGAATAAGAAACCTGTTACGACTGAAGCAAGACCTGTTCTTGCACCTTCTGCCACACCGGAAGAACTCTCAACAAATGTTGTTGTTGTGGATGTACCAAGAACTGCACCTGCACTTGTTGCGATTGCATCTGCGAGCAGTGCCTGTTTGATCCTTGGAAGTTTATCATTCTCATCTAACATCTGTGCTTTGTTTGCTACACCGATCAAAGTTCCTAATGTATCGAACATATCAACGAATAAGAAAGATAAAATAATCACTACAAAATCAAATACTCTTACCGTAGAAAAATCTGCTTTAAAGCACTGTCCGAATGTCTCTCCTAAAGAAGTGAAATCTGTCAGTCCCCAGACCGGATATAAAGAATAAAATCCTGCTTCTGCATCCGGGATATAAAGACCAGCTGCCTGAGCGATCATTCCTAAGATCCATGTGGCAGCAATACCGATGAGGATTGCTCCTTTTACACCTCTGATATATAAAATAGAGATGATAAAAAGACCGATCAGTGCAAGGATCGCTCCGATTCCAAGTGTATGGAAATCTCCTGTAAAGTCAACGATCGTAACAAGTGTGGAATCGTTATTTACAACAATGTGGCCATCCTGTAAACCTAAAAATGCGATGAAGAAACCGATACCGACACTCACACCTTTTTTCAGAGTGGTAGGGATCGCATTGAAGATCGCCTCACGCACATTGGTAAGGGAGAGCACGATAAAAATCAGACCTTCTGCAAAAACTGCCATCAGGGCGATTTTCCAGTCGTATCCCATTGCGCCACATACCGTGTATGCAAAATAAGCATTTAATCCCATACCCGGGGCAAGTGCAAATGGATAATTTGCAAGCATTGCCATTGCCAGTGTTCCAATAAAGGAAGCGATACAGGTCGCCATCAAAACTGCCGTCTTATCCATTCCTGCTGCTGCGAGCATGGATGGATTGACTGCAAGGATATACGCCATTGTCATAAATGTGGTGATACCCGCTAACACTTCTGTTTTCACAGTCGTGTTGTTCTCTTTTAATTTAAACATTTTCTCTAACATTTCTAATCTCCCACTTTGTCTTACATCATTTTACAGTCACGGTCTCTCCTGTCGTGACTGTACATCTTCATATTTTATAAGGTTATTTTCCTTCGTATGTGATCACAGAGGCCACATCATATTTTGCCAGTTTTTCACGTCCTTTTAACCCTGCTAACTCCATTAAGAAAAGGATTTTTACAACTTCGCCGCCAAGCTGCTCTACTAATTTACAGCTTGCTTCCATAGTTCCTCCGGTTGCGATCAGGTCATCCACTAATACAACCTTCTGTCCCGGTCTGACCGCATCCTTATGGATCTCGATCTCTGCTTTTCCATATTCAAGATCATATTCTGCTGAGACTGTCTCACAAGGAAGTTTTCCTTTTTTACGAACCGGAATAAAAGCTTTTCCAAGTGCATAGGCAATCGGCATTCCAAAGATAAATCCTCTGGACTCCGCACCTGCAATAATGTCAAAATCTACTCCATCCAACAGTTTGATCATGGAATCGATCGCCAGCTTTAATCCATCCGGATCCTGTAATACGCTTGTTACATCACGGAACATAATGCCCGGTTCCGGAAAATCCGGTATGGTTCTTACATACTCCTCTATTTTTTTCATTGATAATACCCCTTTCACTAAAAAGTCACAAATACACAACCATCATATATGATTATCTGCCAAGATTCAATTTAGTATTACTTATAAATCTTATAAGCTGGTACGAACAACCTTTGGTTTGTACCCTTCTTTTTCCAGTGCTTTGATGATCTGTTTCTTGTGATCCGTGCCAAAACACTCTAATGTAATGCGGAGTTCCACGGCTGCACTTCGGTTTGTTGTGACAAACTGATTGTGTTCCAATTTGATGACATTTCCCTGCTGTGCTGCAATAATACCGGAAACTTTGCAGAGTTCGCCCGGCTTATCCGGAAGCAGAACTGACACTGTGAAGATTCTGTCTCTTAAGATCAGTCCCTGCTGTACCACAGAGGACATGGTGATGACATCCATGTTACCACCGCTTAAAATGGATACAATCCGTTTGTCGGACACATCCAGATGTTTTAATGCCGCTACAGTTAAAAGTCCTGAATTTTCCACGATCATCTTATGATTTTCCACCATGTCAAGGAAAGCTGCTACCAGCTCATCATCCTCCACTGTGATAATATCATCCAGATTTTGCCGGATATAAGGGAAAATCTTGCTGCCCGGTGTCTTAACGGCTGTACCATCTGCAATCGTGCTGACAGTCGGAAGGGTTGTCACTTTTCCTGCTGCAAAAGACGCCTGCATACAATTTGCCCCTGCCGGTTCTACACCGATCACTTTGATCTTTGGATTTAATAATTTTGCAAGAGTGGAAACACCTGTTGCAAGTCCGCCACCACCGATCGGTACAAGAATATATTCTACCAACGGAAGCTCTTTGAAGATTTCCATTGCGATCGTGCCCTGACCGGTTGCAACTGCGAGATCATCGAATGGATGAATAAATGTATATCCCTCTTTCTCTGCGAGCTCATAAGCTTTCTGACATGCCTCATCGTACACATCTCCGTAAAGTACAACCTCTGCGCCGTAGCTCTTGGTACGGTTTACTTTGATGAGCGGTGTCGTGGTAGGCATGACAATGACTGCCTTGCATCCATAACATTTTGCAGCATAGGCAACACCCTGCGCGTGATTTCCTGCGGAGGCAGTGATAAGTCCCTTCGCTCTTTCCTCCTCGGTCAGTGTGCTGATCTTGTAATATGCACCACGCACTTTATAAGCACCTGTAAACTGCATATTCTCCGGTTTTAAATAAACCTTGTTTCCTGTCTGCTGGCTGAAATAATCACTGTAAACCAGTTTTGTCTCTGTCGTGACTTCCTTTACCTTTTCGGAAGCCTCCTCAAACTTGTCTAATGTAAGCATATTAATCCTCCTTGTTTTTTCGAAGAAAAAATCCGAGCTCCTATGGGCGAGGAGAGGATTTGTCCTCCTGTACATCAAATAATGCATTCACAAACTGATTGGAATCGAATTTCTGCAAATCCTCGATTGTCTCCCCGACTCCGATATATTTTACCGGAATGCCAAGTTCTGAATGGATTGCAACGGCGATTCCACCCTTTGCTGTTCCATCCATTTTTGTCAGGATGATTCCGGTGATATCTGCCACATCTGCAAACTCTCTTGCCTGTGCGAGTGCATTCTGTCCGGTCGTTGCATCCAGAACAACCAATGTCTCGCGGAACGCATCCGGATATTCTTTTTCCAGAATACGGTTAATCTTGCGAAGTTCTTCCATCAGATTCTTTTTATTGTGAAGTCTGCCTGCGGTATCACATAAAAGTACATCTGCATTCCGCGCTTTTGCTGCTGCCACCGCATCATATACGATAGCTCCCGGATCAGCGCCTTCCTGTCCGCCGATCATCTCCACTCCGGCGCGGTTTGCCCACTCCTGAAGCTGTGTTCCGGCTGCGGCACGGAATGTATCTGCTGCTGCAAGGACAACTTTTTTGCCCTGATCTTTTAATTTTCCGGCAAGCTTTCCAACGGATGTCGTCTTTCCAACACCGTTGACACCGATCACCAGCACCACAGATTTCTCGTTTTCAAAACGATAGGCTGTCTCTCCGACATCCATCTGCTCTTTGATACTGTTGATCAGAAGTTCCTTGCACTCTGCCGGATCTTTGATATGATTTTCCTTTACTTTTTTCTTCAGGTTCTCAATGATAGCTTCCGTTGCATTGACACCGATATCACCCATAATGAGAATCTCTTCGATCTCTTCATAGAAATCGTCATCAATATTGGAAAATCCATTGAATACCGCATCAATGCCGGAAACAATATTATCCCTCGTCTTGCTCAGTCCGGAAACCAGACGGCTCCAGAAGCCTTTTTTTTCTTCGCTCATCCCTTTTTCCTCGTTTCTATATGATTTGTCTCATTGTGTCCTCTGAATTAGTTGCTCAGATCATCATCGATCAGATTGACCGAAACTAATGTGGAAACACCTTTTTCCTGCATGGTGATACCGTACAGACGATCCGCTGCAGCCATGGTGCCACGTCTGTGGGTAATGACAATAAACTGTGTGCTCTTCGTCAGCTTATGTAAGTATTTTGCAAAACGGCTGACGTTGGAATCATCCAAAGCCGCCTCGATCTCGTCTAACAGACAGAATGGAGATGGTTTTAAATTCTGGATTGCAAAAAGCAGTGAGATTGCTGTGAGAGATTTTTCTCCACCGGACATCTGCATCATATTCTGCAATTTCTTTCCTGGCGGCTGTGCGATGATACGGATACCGCACTCTAAGATATCCTCATCTTCTACAAGTTCAAGCGTTCCTTTTCCACCACCGAAAAGTTCCTTAAACACTTTATCAAACTCGCGCTGAATTTCTGCAAATTTTTCCATAAACTGTTTGCGCATTCCGGTATCCAGTTCTTCAATAATTCCAACCAGAGTCTTTTCTGCCTCAATCAGATCATCATGCTGTCCCTTTAAGAAACCGTAACGCTCCGAGATTTCTTTGTAATCTTCAATAGCATTGACATTGACATCTCCCAGTTTTCGAATGTCATCTTTGATGCCTGCAATCTGTTTTTTCAGATCCGTAAGATTCGAAAATGCCTCATTCCTCAACTCCATCGCTGCATGCAGTGTCAGCTCGTACTCCTCCCACATATAATTCGTCTGGTAGTTTCCGGCTTCTTCGAGTTTTTCTCTCTGACTGTTCAAACGGTAAATCTCTTTATCCAGGTCTGCGATTTTCCTGGAAACATCCTCCTGTTTCTGGAAAAATCCCTTGTAGGAAGCAGACATCTCCTCTTTCTTCCGGGTATGCTCTTTTAAAGCATTCTCCTGCTCTTTTTGATAATCTGTGGAGTTTAAAATTGTCTTTTTAATCTCCTCGATATCCTGACGTTTCTTCTCCACATCTGCTTTCGCATTCTTCGCTTCGTTTAACACGCCTTCGCGCTCGTCGTCAAACCGCCTGATCTCGCTCTGGATACGTGTGAGATTTTCCATTACGAATTCTGCCTTCTGACGGATTCCCGCAAGTTCTAATGTCACCTGTGATACCGCATTTGTAGCAGATTCCACATCTGCACTTTTCTCATCCAGAATTTGCTGGAAGTTCTTATTTTCTTCCTCGATCTGGCTCTCACGATTTTTCACATATTCAATTTCTTCTGATATTTTTTCTTTATTATCGTTGATTTCCTGAAGCTGTTTCTCTATCTCACGGTTTTCTGCGATCAGTCCCGCATACACATTTTCACTTTCGTTCTTCTGCGCCGCTGCACGATCCACATTCATTTTTGCCGTATTCTGTAAAATCAGCTGCTCCTGTAGTTCTGCCTTATTGGCTTCGATATCATCCACGAGCAGACTCTGTGCTGTCTTGATATCCTCCAGCCGGTTGCGGCTTTCCCTGATCTTCTGTTCTGACTTGCTGATCAGTTCCTCTAATTCTTCGATCTCACGGTTTCTTCCGAGAAGATTACTGTTATTGCGGAATGCACCACCTGTCATGGAGCCACCCGGGCTTAAATACTCTCCCTCTAACGTTACGATATGAAGGGAATAATGATTCTTCTTTGCCAGTTTGATTGCAAAATCAATATTCTCTGTGACGATCACTCTTCCTAACAGGTAGGCTGTCACACCCTTGTATTTTTCCTCTGTTTTGACTAACGTATTGGCAAGACCAATGACACCCGGTTCTTTTAAGGCATCCATATTTTTAAAGCTGCCTTTTCCATCTACACTTGTAAGAGGTAAAAAAGTTGCACGTCCTAAACGATTCTCCTTTAAGAAAGAGATCATTTTCTTGGCAGTCTCTTCATCCTCTGTGACAATATTCTGGATATTTCCACCCAATGCAGTCTCGATGGCTGTTTCATACTTTTTCTCCACCTGAATCAGATCAGAAACAACTCCGAGAAGTCCCCTGTTCTGCTCCTTCTGTTCCATCACTTTACGGATACTGTTACCATATCCATCATAGCGCTCTGCAATATTTTTCAGAGATTCTAATTTGGACTGCTGCTTGTTATATCTTGCAAGTGTCTCCTCTAATGTATGCGTTGTCTCAATGGATTTTTTCTTCCAGTCGCGGCTTTTCTCCTCCATGGAAAGTCCGGCCTGTTTCAGCTCTTTTATTTTCTGATTGACGGAATCGAAATCTTTCTGATACTCTGCTAAAACAGAATCTAAATCTGCTTCCTCTGTTTTTCTTGCAAGCAGTCTCTGGTTTAACTGAGCTTTTCGGATGTTGACCTGTTCTTCCATCGTGTCAAACCGCTGTTGTCTTGCCTTAATAGAAGCCTTGCTGTTCAACAGTTCAATCAATTCGCTTTTGCCTTTTTCCATGCCTTCCGTACATCTCGCGATCTCTGTCTGCAATGTCTGAAGTGCTTCTTCCGCTGCTTTTTTCTTTTCCTCAATCTCAGAGATCTGTGCGTCCAGAGTAACCTTTTCTTCCTCATAAGTCTTTCCGGAAGAAATACGTTCTTCTTTCTCATGGTCGATGGCATCCAGACGGCTCTGCATATGTTCATCCGTATGCTCTGCCGAACGGATCTGCTCGTTTAAGATTTCAATCTGGCTCTCCAGCCTGTTCTTTGTCACAGCGGACTGACTCATCTCGTCACGGATTGCATTAATCTTTTCGTCCTCTGCCGCCATATCCTGTTCAAGCTTTTCATATTCTGTTTTTATCTGCTCATAACTTTCTTTTGCTTCCTGATAATCACGATCCGCAATCGAATAGTTTTCTTTGACTTCCTGTAACTGTCTGTCAATACGCTCCATTTCCAATAAGAACATATTGACATCAAACGTTTTTAACTCTTCTTTTTTCTTTAAATAAATACGGGCTTTTTCCGCCTGGCGCTCCAACGGACCGACCTGACGCTCTAACTCTGCCAGAATATCATTGACACGCACCAGATTTTCCCGCTCGTTCTCTAACTTTTTCTGGGCAGTTGCTTTTCGCTTTTTATACTTTACGATTCCTGCCGCCTCGTCAAAAAGTTCTCTTCGCTCTTCCGGTTTACCATTTAAGATACGCTCGATCTGTCCCTGACCGATAATAGAATATCCCTCTTTACCGATACCGGTATCATAGAAAAGTTCTGTGACATCTTTCAGACGACACGGACTTCCATTAATCAGATACTCACTCTCGCCGGAACGGTAAACACGTCTTGACACCGTAACTTCCTCGAAATCAATGGCAAGCTGATGATCTGAGTTGTCCATAGTGATTGCAACATATGCATAACTTAAAGGTTTTCTGTTTTCTGTACCGGCAAAAATAACATCCTGCATGCTTGCACCACGAAGCTGTTTTGCACTCTGTTCTCCCAATACCCAGCGCACTGCATCTGCGACATTACTCTTACCACTACCATTTGGTCCAACGATCCCGGTGATCCCATTGTGAAAATCGAATACGATCTTATTTGCAAATGACTTGAATCCCTGAACTTCTATACTTTTCAGATACATTTCATAACTCCGTTTCCTGCACTATTTTTTCTGGACCGGTTTTAAAAGCAGCAGTGCCTGATAGGCAGCTTCCTGCTCGGCAGCCTTCTTTGTATGACCGATTCCTGTTCCGATCACCCGCTCGCCAATCCTTGCCTCTACTGAGAAGCGTTTGTCATGGTCTGGTCCTTCCTCTGAAATTAATCTGTAATTCAGTTCTTCCTCATAATGTCCCTGCACGACTTCCTGTAAACTTGTCTTGCAGTCATAGAAAAGCTTTTTATGTTCAATATCTGTTAAAATAAATTTATGGATAAACGTTTTTGCATGTTCAAATCCACCATCCAGATAAATTGCTCCGATCACTGCCTCTAATGCATCCGAGAGAATCGAATTGCGGTTTCTTCCACCTGTCAGATTTTCGCCCTTTCCAAGGAACAGATATTTGCCAAGTTCCATCTCTCTGGTACAGATTGCCAGCGTCGGTTCGCAGACCAGACTCGCACGCAGCTTTGTCAGATCTCCTTCCGACTTGTCCGGATATGCCTTATACAAAAAGTCACTGGAAACGATTTCCAACACCGCATCTCCCAAAAACTCCAGTCTTTCATTATCAGAATGTTTTCTCAAATGTTTCTCGTTCGCAAAAGAGCTGTGTGTCAATGCCTGACGCAGCAGTTTCTCCTGTTTGAATTCATATCCAATTTTATCCTGTAATTCTAAAAAATTTGCCATATTTTCTCCTCTCACAGAGGATTTTTCGTAATACCTCAGCCACCTGAGCCATTACCAAAAAACCTCTCCTCTTTTCTTATCAGTAACGTAAAGAGGCTGTCGCACATAGAAAAGATTTCGTTGCGACAGCCTGTATGCTTAAAAGTTATATTTATGAGTTTAAAGCATTTTTGATTTGTTCCACTGCGTCTCCAACTGTTACGATTTTCTCAGCTTCTTCATTTGGAATCTCAATATCAAATTCTTCCTCTAATCCCATAATAATCTGGAAAACATCCAATGAATCTGCTCCAAGATCATCCACAAAAGTGGTTTCCATTGTGATTTCCTCTTCATCCACATTTAATACTTCAGCGATAATTTTTTTCAGTTTTTCGAATTCCATAATTACATTCCTTCCTGTTCTGCAGAACCTAAAATATTTTTCTTGATCTTACCATTAATATCCTGTTCTTTAAAAGTAACACACTGATAAATTGAATTGGTAACTTCCTTTGCCTTGGCACTTCCATGCGTCTTCACCACAAGACCATTCAATCCTAAAAGCGGTGCACCACCATACTGGGAGGCGTCAAATGTTTTCAGTGTAGATTTTAAAGCCGGCAATGCAAGCGCAGCGCCAATTTTGCTTCGCAGAGTACTCATCATACCCTTCTTGATTGCGCCAACCAGTGTACCCGCCAGTCCTTCGTACAGTTTTAAGATGACATTTCCCACAAATGCTTCACAGACAATGACATCTGCCTCGCCATGTGGAATCTCCCTTGCCTCAATACTGCCTACAAAATTAATGTCTGTACACTCTTTTAATAATGGAAATGTCTCTTTTACAAGCGCATTCCCCTTTTCCTCTTCTGCTCCAATATTTACAATTGCAACTCTTGGATTCTTAATTCCAAGAACATTTTCCATATAAATGGATCCCATCCTTGCAAACTGAACCAGATGTGATGCCCTCGCATCTACGTTCGCACCACAGTCGATCAATAAAGAGACTCCCTTTTCCGTAGGAATCAATGGTGCCAAAGGCGGTCTCTCAATTCCGCGGATTCTTCCAACGATAACCTGTCCTCCGACAAGGATAGCGCCTGAACTTCCGGCGGAAACAAAAGCATCTGCTTCTTTCTGCTTTACCATATTCATTCCAACAACAATTGATGACTGTTTCTTTTTTCGAATTGCATTCACTGGCGGTTCTGCTGTCTCGATCACTTCCTCAGCATGTACCACTTCAATCTGTTCTTTTGGGTAAGAATACTGTTTCAGTTCTTTCTCAACCACATCCTGCTGTCCTACCAATAGCACCTTGATGTCCGATCTGCCATTCACAGCATCGACTGCACCCTTGACTAACTCTCCCGGTGCATTATCTCCACCCATTGCATCCAGTGCAACTCTCGTGATTTCCTGTTGCATACACTTCTCCATTTCCTGCGTGTTAACTGCCTTACGAAAAGTGCTCCTTACACGTCTATAAGAAAATATACTATAACTTTTTCTATAAATCAATATATAATCACATTTGTGTGATCACAGTTCTCAGTTGAAATACTCCATGTTCCGTTCCTTCTCTGCTTCTAAGTCTTCCGGAGACATATATTTCTGAAAAATCTTTTCCAGAATGAAATTAGCAAGCAGCATATATACACATGGAATTATAAATACTGCCGGTGGGAATATATAAACTGCAAATGCTGCTGCAAGGAGCAGGACAAAGAGAAGCAGTGTCTTCCACAGATTTCCCAGTGCGATCAGCGCTGCATTTTTTAAGATCATCTTTGTCTGATTCTCAAATCGCGCAATATAAGGAAACAGGTAAATTGCCCACATCGTTGCAAACATCATCAGCACTGCAAATACAATATATATTTTTCCTAACGCAACACCTGCTTTTGCATACTGATACATCACATAACAGTCGAATCCCATGATCGCATATAATAAGAGGAGGATCAGCCATACGATCGTTGACTGCCTGAAATTCGTCTTAAATGCATGCCAGAACTCCCTGCCTATGTAACTGCGGTTGTTCCGGATCACTTTATTCACCGTATAATACAATGCTGTGGTTGCCGCCCCGGCTGTCACGATCGGGATACATAAAAAAAACCAGAACGCACTCAGACAGATCACATCAATGATCTTCCCCAATCCTTGAAAAAACTTGTTGTCAACATTAAAAAAATCGCCCATATTTATTCCCTTCTTTGATTCGTGATAGAGCAATACTGCCCATTGGTAACACTCATTATAGCATAGCCCGAGACAGTCTACAATGACTGTAATTGTTAAAAATCGGTAAAGAAAAAGGACTTTCAATCTCTTGAAAGTCCTCTGATCTTCTTAAAAATTAGTCCTGAGGAATAATCTCTTTTTTGTTATATGAGCCACAGTTCTTGCATACTCTATGAGGCATCATTAATTCACCACATTTGCTGCATTTTACTAATGCAGGAGCAGTCATTTTCCAGTTTGCTCTTCTTTTATCTCTTCTTCCTTTGGAAGATTTATTTTTTGGACAAATTGACATTTACTTACACCTCCTTAAATTTGTTAAAGACATCTTGGATTGCTGCCATTCTTGGATCCAGTTCTGTTCTCTGGCAATTGCAGTCACCCTTATTCAGGTTCATTCCGCACACTTTGCAAATTCCTTTGCAATCCTCTTTGCACAGAACTTTCATCGGCCAGTTTACCAAAATCTCTCCATAGATAAGTTTATCTACATCCAGATCAAATCCAATCAGGTAGTCTATATCCTCCATCTCTTCATCATTGATTGCAGAATTTTCCAGACGGAACTCCTTGTCAATGTCGAAATGGATTCTTGTCGGAACTTCTTCCAGACAACGGCTACACGGTATTGATGCTGCCAGATCCACAGTGCCACTGATACGCAGCTTGCCGCCATCAATGTTTGCGATCTGTAAATCAATCGGTGCCTTTTCAATGATCGGGAACTCGCCTAATCTCGATACAAAGGATTCTAACTCGATCTGAACTTTTTCTGTTAAGGACTTGTTCTCACAAGTTACAATACTTGAAATATCTATAATCACAGCGCTCTCCCCAAAACTCGCTTAAGCCCAAACTCCTAAGCTGAGGTTTTTCACACCTAAATGATTATACATAGGTGTCTTTCTTTTGTCAACCACTTTTTTCACATATTGTCAAGTTTTTTCCCTTGACAGTGTTTTTATGACCGGATCTGCCATTCATTTTCCATCTTTTGCGCAGCAGATCCTGTCTGGTCTCTCATTATTTTACAAGCGCAACTGTCTCTCTTGCAATTGCAAGCTCCTCGTTTGTAGGGATCACGCAGACCTTCACTTTGGAATCCGGTGTGGAGATCACTGCCTCATCACCGTGAGTTGCATCATTGACTTCGTTATCAATAGTGATTCCAAGGTAGCCAAGGTAAGCAACGATCTTTCTGCGGACCAGATTGGTATTCTCACCAATTCCTGCGGTAAATGCAATCGCATCTACTCCGTTCATGGCTGCCACATAGGAACCGATGTATTTTGCAACACGGTAGCAGAATACTTCGATCGCATTGATCGCATATTCATTTCCCTCGTTATAGGCTGCCTCAAGGTCACGGAAATCAGAAGAAATGCCTGTCATTCCCTGTACACCGGACTTCTTATTTAAAACATTCATAACACCTTCAATATCAAGGTTCTCTTTCTTTGCAATGAACTCCATGATCGCAGGATCGATATCACCGGAACGGGTTCCCATGACAAGACCTTCTAATGGAGTAAGTCCCATGGAAGTATCAACACATTTTCCATTGACAACTGCGCTGACAGAAGCTCCGTTTCCAAGATGTGCTACGATCACTTTGGAGTTATTTAAATCCATTCCAAGGTACTCTACCAGACGTTTGGATACAAAGCTGTGGCTTGTTCCGTGGAAACCGTATCTTCTCACTTTGTATTTCTCATAATATTCATGAGGCAGACCGTAAAGGTATGCTTTCTTAGGCATTGTCTGATGGAAAGCAGTATCAAATACACCAACCATAGGCACGTTTGGCATTAATTCCTGGCAGGCACGGATTCCGATCAGGTTTGCAGGATTGTGAAGTGGTGCAAGATCGTTACACTCTTCGATCTGAGCCAGAACTTCCTCTGTCAGAACAACAGAACTTGCAAATTTCTCTCCGCCATGTACGACACGGTGTCCGACAGCATCTACCTCTGCAAGGCTCTTTAAAGCACCTGTCTTAGGATTTACGATAGCATCCAGTACCATCTGGATTGCTTGTTTGTGTGTTGGCATAGCTGCTTCTGTAATCTCTTTGTCGAGACCTGTTTTCTGGTAAACTAATCTTCCGTCGATTCCGATTCTCTCGCAGAGACCTTTTGCCAATACTGCTTCTGTTTCTGAATCAATGAGCTGGTATTTCAGTGATGAACTACCACAGTTAATTACTAATACGTTCATGATTTTTCTCCTCTATCAACTATATTGTGCCTTATGGCATTTTCTACTTTTTCGGGTCTTCTCAGACAGACCACATATGGTTTTAGTATACGCCTTTCTTTTCTGTGCGACAAGCCACTTTTTGCCATATTTCGTGTATTTAATACGAAACATCTTGTCAATTTTTTAACGATTCTACTTACCGTTTCATAATAGAAAACTACGCTGTCACGGCCAATTTCTTATCATCCGCATTACAATCACGAAACACGGTTCAACAGTCACTTGATTTTTCTTATAAAAATGGTTATGTTACTACTAAGTCATTTTGAGACAGCCAGGAAAGGATCATCCCATGAAAATTACAGGCATTATTGCAGAATACAATCCATTTCACAATGGACATGCTTATCAGATAGCAAAAATAAAAGAGGAAACAGACAGCGATTATGTCATTGTCGCCATGAGCGGAGATTTTGTGCAGCGGGGAGAACCTGCCATCACAGACAAATACGAACGCGCCAGAATGGCACTCTCCTGCGGTGCGGATCTTGTGCTGGAACTCCCTGCTCTTTTTGCCTGCGCTTCTGCAGAATATTTTGCCAGAGCAGGTGTCGCGCTCTTTACACGGATGGGCTGTATCGACTACCTGTGTTTTGGCGCTGAAAATGCAGACCTTTCCCAGTTAAATAAAATCGCAGACATTCTTGTCGATGAGCCTCGTTCCTATCAGGATGCCCTGAATATTTATTTAAAAGAAGGAAAAAATTTTCCTGCCGCCAGGATTCTGGCATTAAAATCTTATCTTAGTGCTGAATCTTCCGACGCTGCCTTGCAGACAGAGCCGCTTACCAGCCTCTTATCCACACCAAATAATATTCTTGGCATCGAATACCTGAAAGCATTAAAAACCTGTGGATCACAGATTGCACCTTATCCGATTCTGCGGGAAGGTGCCGGATATCATGACACCGATATTCTCTTAAAAAATGCCTCTGCTTCTGCCATCCGGCAGACTTTAAAACAGGCTGGCTCTTCCGGCAGTTCTTCCGGCTCTGCCCCGGATTTTGCATCTTTTTCTGCTGCCATGCCACAGGAAGCTTTCCGGATTTTTTCAGAATATCTCGCCTCCTCCACTTATCTGGAAACGGATGATTTTTCCGGTATTTTAAATTATCTGTTGCTTTTTTATCCGGCAGAAGCACTTGCCTGCTTTGCCGACTGTAATATTGAAATTGCGAACCGTCTGAAAAAGAACCGCAGTGCATTTTCCTCTTTCACGCAGTTTGCTGCCTTAAATCAGAGCCGCGACATTACTTACGCACGCATGAGCCGTATTTTTACGCATATTCTGCTGCATATGACAGCCGAAGATTATAAGCAGGCAAAACAGCTTGGTTATGTCCCTTACCTGCGCCCGCTTGGATTCAAAAAATCGTCTTCTGACGTACTTGGCGAGATCAAAAAACACACGGATATTCCACTGATAGGGAAGCTTGCAAATGCCAGACAGACGCTTTCTGACGATGCCTTCTGGCTTCTTGAAAAAGATATTTTTGCGGCTGATCTCTATGAACAGGTACTTGCGCAAAAAAACAGAACAATCCCACGAAATGAATACACCCGTGAAATTGTTCTGCTGTAATGATTCTCAGATTGTTCTGATCACTTCTGTGACCAGTTGTTTGAACTGTCTGGAAACACGATCTGCTGTCTCCTGCACTTCTTTGTGATCCAGCTTTTGTTTTGACATGCCGGCGGCAAGGTTGGTAATACAGGAAATACCACAGACTTTCATTCCCATATGATTGGCTGCCACCGCCTCACATGCGGTGCTCATTCCTGCTGCATCGCCTCCCCATGTCCTGCACATACGGATCTCTGCCGGTGTCTCATAGCTTGGTCCGGTAAACTGCATGTAAACGCCCTCCTGCAGTGGTACCTGAAGTTTTTCTGCCGCCTTTCTCACTTTTTCCTGTAATTCCGGTGCATACACCTCACTCATATCCGGAAATCTCGTTCCGAGTTCGTCAATATTTTCTCCGATCAGTGGATTCGGGACCGCAGTTGTGATGTGATCTGTGATGAGCATAAAATCTCCCGGTTTGAAGTTATAATTCACACCGCCTGCCGCGTTGGTCAGAATGATCTTTTTTGCTCCGAGAAGTCCCATAAGACGTGTTGGAAGCACTACATCCGACATCGGATATCCCTCATAATAGTGCACACGTCCCTGCATGATCACCATAGGAACGCCCTCCACATGGGCAAACACAAATCTTCCCTTATGTCCTTTCACCGTGGATACCGGAAAACCTTCGATATCCGCGTAATTGATTGATGCCTCAATTTTTAAATCATCTGCGTAATCCCCAAGTCCGGAACCTAAAATAAGTGCCGCCTCCGGGACGAAATCTGTTTTCTCCCGGACACTTTTATAGCATTTCATTAATTTTTCATATACTTCGCTCATGGAATGTTCCTCCTTTTGCAAAAATAATATTATAATTAATGATGGAATAAGCGGATTCCGGTGAATGCCATGGCAATGCCGTATTTGTTACAGGTTGCAATGACATGATCATCACGGATAGAACCGCCTGGCTGGGCGATGTATTTCACTCCGCTCTTATGAGCACGTTCCACATTATCTCCAAATGGGAAGAATGCATCGGAACCAAGCGCAACGTCAGTGTTTTTATCTAACCATGCGCGTTTTTCCTCCCTTGTAAACACTTCCGGTTTTACTTTAAAAATATTCTCCCATGCGCCATCTGCAAGCACATCCATATAGTCCTCACCGATGTAGAGATCGATCGCATTATCTCTGTCTGCACGTCCAATCTTATCTAAAAACTGAAGTCCGAGCACCTGTGGAGACTGGCGTAACCACCAGTTATCTGCCTTAGAGCCGGCCAGTCTGGTACAGTGAATTCTGGACTGCTGTCCGGCACCGATACCGATTGCCTGTCCACCTTTGACATAGCATACGGAATTGGACTGTGTGTATTTTAATGTGATCATGGAAATTGCAAGATCCATTTTGGCAGAATCCGGGATTTCCTTATTCTCTGTCACGATGTTGTCAAAGAAATGCTCATCGATCACAAGCTCATTTCTTCCCTGTTCAAATGTGATTCCAAACACTTCTTTATGTTCGATCGGAGCCGGTACATAATCCGAATCGATCTCGATCACGTTGTAGTTTCCTTTTTTCTTTGCCTTTAAAATCTCAAGTGCCTCATCTGTATAGCCCGGCGCGATCACACCATCAGACACCTCTCGTTTGATTACAAGTGCTGTCTCTTTGTCACAGACATCGGATAAGGAAATGAAATCGCCGAAAGAAGACATTCTGTCCGCGCCTCTGGCTCTGATATAGGCGTTTGCAAGCGGTGTGAACTCTACGTCCATATCGTCTACCCAATAGATTTTGCGCTCTACCTCAGACAATGGAAGTCCAACTGCTGCTCCAGCCGGAGATACATGTTTAAAAGAGGTTGCTGCCGGAAGTCCGGTTGCTTTCTTTAATTCACTTACCAGCTGCCAGCCGTTAAATGCATCTAAAAAGTTGATATAACCCGGTTTTCCGTTTAACACTTTGATTGGAAGCTCGCCGTTTTCCATATAAATTCTGGATGGTTTCTGGTTTGGATTACATCCGTATTTTAACTCTAATTCTTTCATCTTAATCTCCGCTCCTGCTTATCTTTGATTTTCTAAAAAATTTATGGTCTTTACTTATTTTTATTTACAATTCTTGTCTCGTATTTTCCGGTTTCAATGTCAATGTAACGTACAAATAAGGAAACTTTGTTCTCCTCATTAAGATTTTCCCATACCAGACTGGTAAAGGTATCAATGTCTCCTTCCAGACCAACAAGCTTTGGTTCTCCCTCAAAACTTGGAAGCGGGTTTCCGTCTCCCATATAAGTGTGGATAAAATGTGCTTCTCCGGCAACCGGATTCTGATATGCAAATGTGTAACGGTTACATGAATCCGGATTTCCATTATTGCTCTTTAAAATAGACATTGCATAATTGTAAGTTCCATTGTCAATGTGCATAATTCCGGAAATTCTTGGTGTATAGTTTGGAGCATCCGGCTCAAACTCTCTGGTTCTTAATGCCTGCTCAAACGTCTGCTGTTTATCCATCAACTCATAAATCGTGTCTGTCTGATCCCCATTGGTAACAATTGTTTTATTGCCAAGTACACGAACCGGAGCATAAATAATCAGGCTTGGATCACTTAATTTCGAAGGATCAAATGCCTGTGTACGGATTCCTTCCCCATCCTCCACAAACACACGGTTGCGGCTGTTCTCACTTCTACCCATAATAAAGTAAGCAGTTACTGCATATTTACCATCTGCGGATTTTCCGATGACGATTCCACGTCCTGGATATGAATTTCCTGCAAGTTCATTTGCTAATGAGATTGATTTCATAAATCCTCCTACTCTCCTCTGTTCTACAAAGTTCATTTATCTGTGTAATGATTCAATACCTTTTTATATTAGCATTGCAGTTTTATTTTTACAATGGATTGGCTCTTATTAGTGTCATGAATTTATTTACTAAGTTATATAAGTTGTATTAATATATAATAAAACTCACTCTTTTCTCGGATAACCGTTGCTGACGGATGAACCATAACGAAAAAAACTGCCCACAAAAGTGAGCAGTCCTGAATTCTAGTTTTTAAAGCTATGGATCGGTGCCGGAATTCTTCCGCCACGGTTGATGAAATCATCACAGGAAAATTTATTTACCGGCATGATCGGTGCATAACCGAACAGTCCACCGAATTCCACCTGTTCGCCAACGCCTTTTCCAATGACCGGGATCAGACGGCAGGCTGTTGTTTTCTGATTGATCATACCGAGCGCCATCTCATCTGCGATCATACCGGAGATCGTAGTTGCCTTTGTATCACCCGGAATTGCGATCATATCAAGGCCAACGGAGCATACGCAGGTCATCGCCTCTAATTTTTCCAGAGTGATGGCACCAGCCTGAACTGCATTGATCATTCCCTGGTCTTCACTGACCGGAATGAATGCACCACTCAGACCACCGACATAAGAGGATGCCATGACGCCACCTTTTTTCACCTGGTCATTTAACAGTGCCAAAGCTGCTGTCGTTCCCGGTGCTCCTGCATACTCTAAGCCGATCTCGCAGAGAATGTCTGCCACACTGTCACCGATTGCCGGTGTTGGTGCCAGAGACAGATCGACGATACCAAATGGAATATTTAAAAGTCTTGATGCCTCCTGTGCGACAAGCTGTCCGACACGTGTTACTTTAAACGCTGTCTTTTTGATCGTCTCGCAGAGCACTTCAAAATTCTCGCCGCGCACTTTTTCAAGAGCTGTCTTAACAACGCCCGGTCCACTGACTCCGACATTGATGATCGCATCCGCCTCTGTCACGCCATGGAAAGCTCCTGCCATAAACGGATTATCATCCGGCGCATTGCAGAATACGACAAGCTTCATACAGTCCACGGAATCACGGTCTTTTGACTGTTCCGCCACCTCTAATAAAATCTCACCCATTAATTTGACTGCGTCCATATTGATACCTGTTTTGGTGGACGCAAGATTGACAGAACTGCACACGCGGTTTGTTCTGCCAAGTGCCATCGGAATGGAGCGGATCAGCATCTCATCTGCAGTTGTCATTCCCTTGGAAACCAATGCAGAATATCCGCCGATTAAGTTTGCTCCCACTTTTTCAGCGGCACGGTCTAAGGTATCGGCGATCGTCGCAAAATCTTCCGGTGTCTTACATGCAGAACCACCTACCAATGCGATCGGTGTCACGGAGATTCGCTTGTTCACGATCGGAATTCCAAATTCATGCTCAATCTTCTCACCTACTGCGGCAAGATCCTTTGCAACAGTTGTGATACGGTTATAAATATTTTCATTTAATTTATCCAGATTGGAATCAATACACTCTAAGAGACTGATACCAATGGTAATGGTACGGACATCAAGGTTTTCCTGCTCGACCATTTTGTTTGTCTCATTTACCTCAAAGAAATTAATCATTTATCGCTTTCCTCCCTAGATTCTGTGCATCATATCGAAGATTTCTGCTTTCTGACACTTAATAGATACGCCAATCTCTTCGCCTAATACGTCCAGATCTTTCTGGCAGTCTGCAAAACTTTTTGCAGCTTTTGTCATGTCAACGATCATCATCATATTGAAGTATCCAGATACGATGGTCTGGGAAATATCTAAAACATTTACTCCATTTTCTGACAGATAAGTACAGACTTTTGCAATGATACCTACTGTATCTTTTCCTACTACTGTAATAATGGTTTTATTTGCATTATGTTCCATGGTTCATGCCTCCTCACTGTATTCTGCCCGGTTCCGTCAGATTTTTCTCACGTTACCAAGATAAATTTTAATTATGTTCCATATTAGCATACTCTTTTTATTATTTCCACTACTTAAGCTCTTTTTATTTATTAAATCATCTAATAAATGTTATTAGAATACTATTTTTTGCGATACTTCGTCGCGCTTCGCCACAAACATTGGGAAATCATCGCCCTTATAAGGGTTATCTCCCAGCTCCACTTCCAGACGCACCGTCTCATAGGCAAGCTCCGGATAATTATTTTCTTTGCTCAGATGTCCTAACACGATATGTTTCAAATGATCGTGGAGCACTTTTCCTAACAATTGTCCACTCCGCTCGTTCGACAAATGTCCTTTATCCCCAAGGATACGCTGTTTCAGAGGATATGGATATGCTCCTGCCTGAAGCATGCGCACGTCATGGTTGGCTTCTAAGAGCAGCACGTCCACATTCTGCAGCTTCTCCACAATATGGTCATCATAAGTTCCAAGGTCCGTCATAACTGCCACGTTCTTTTCCTGCTGTCTGATCTTGTAAGCAACCGGATCTGCCGCATCATGGGAGATGGACACCGGTTCGATCGTAAGATCACCGATTGTAAACTCCCTTTCCGACTCGATCACCTGAAAAAGTGCCTCGTCTATTTTTCCAACGGTTTTTGTATGTAAAATAGCATCAACGGTTTCCCCTGTTGCATACATCGGAATGCCATATCTTCTTGCAATCACTCCGAGTCCTGCGATATGGTCGATATGCTCATGTGTGATGAGGATTCCCTGCATATCTGCAGTCTTTAGATCAATACTGTTTAAACCGTTCTCAATCCTTTTTCCACTGATTCCCGCATCGATCAGCACATGACAGTCATCTGAGCCGACACAGATACAATTTCCGCTGCTTCCGCTTGCAATACTGCATAATTCCATAAATCTATTTCTCTTTCCAAGCCAGTTCGATCACATCACCATCTTTTAATTCTGCGGTGTACTGTGCATTCTGGCCATTTAATTTTGTAATGATCGCTCTTCCTGCAGAGGCAGAAAGGTCAAATTCGTAAAATTCAAAGAGATCCACAAACATATAGGACTCTCTTCCTGTCAGCGTGACCGGTGTGCCATTGATGATAACTTCCACAGAATGCGTTTCCTTCTCTTTGGCTTCCTCCGAAGTTTCGTTATCTGCCGGACTTTCCTCCGCCGTCTGCGTTTCTTCATCCGTTGTCACAGATGCATCATCCGCTGGTACGCTGTCTTCTGTCTCACCTGCCGTTCCGCTGTCTGAAACATTCTCCTCCGGTGCCTCTGCCGTATCTGCTGTTTCTTCAATGCCTTCAGCGGCCATCTCCTCTATTGTATCAGACACATGTGTGCGGAAGGACAGGATCGTCCACTCAATATTAAAGTTCTCATAGACAAAATAATTCAGGTCGACCACCCGGTTATTCACAATGATCTCTTTTTCCGTGTCGATCTCCACATCCATAAATTCTGCGATCTGCTCGACGGTATAATAAGCCCTCGTCTCAATTTCGTCTCCCTCTTTGATCAGGTAAGAGGCTGGTTCTAATTTACCATTTACCTCAACAAAACGCGGGCATACGATTTTCCTGCCGTTGACAATAAATGTTATGGTGGATGTATGGTACTCCTCTAACTGCTCGATGGTGATCATGGCATCCGCTCCCGCAGTGGATGGGCAGATCTCGATCTCTGAATTCGGTTCTAACTTAGTATTGATGCCTGCCGGTTTTCCATTCATAGTGATCACAGCAGATTCCCCTGGCAGACCCCTCTCCACTTTTGCCACACCATTGACGGTATAGTTCACTTCTTTTCCACGTTTTGGAAACAGATCTTCATTGGCTACTCCCGCCTGTAATGCGGCATCCATGATCAGAAGCTTATTGTTGTCATACATCTTAATCCGTTCGCCGTTCAAATGTACCATGATAAAACTGTTTTTCTGGTCATAATAATTCAGACAGATACCGATCGGAGTTACGATGAGCGGATCTTTTTCGATATCCGGCTGTTCAAAGGTTACTTCCTGCAGTACTTCCTCACCGCGGAGAGCAACACGCTCCTGTGGAAGTCCAAGTTTATCTGCCAGCATCTCGGTGTAACCGTGGATTTTTCCGCCTCCACCAACGACAAATGTAGCACTGACAGTCTGTCCGCCATTTAACTCTTTGATTTTCTCCGCCACTGCGGTCGTCATTTTATCTGTTACAGGCTCTATGAGTTCCCATACTTCCTTCGCAGGAATGGAGTGCTCGATCATCATGATATCTTTGTATGTGATCATTTCCCCGGTCGTACTTGCAAGCTTGATACGCTCTGCGGTCTGGAAATCGACCAGATAATGCTGTACGATCAGTTCTGTCAGTTCATCTCCGGCGAGTGGAATCATGCCATAGGCAATGATACTTCCATCTTTCGTGACGGAAATATCCGATGTTCCGGCTCCGACATCGACTAACGCGATATTCAGCATACGGAACGATTCCGGGATGGCAACGTCAATCGCTGCAATAGGCTCCAATGTCATATTGGCAACTTCAAGACCTGCCTGCGCCACTGCAGAATACAGTCCGTCCACAACATCCTCCGGCAAAAATGTCACGATGATATCCTCACTGATGACCTCTGCCTTATGTCCTTCGATGTTGGAATAAACCTCCTCATTCAGATAGTATTTCACAACAGAATATCCCACGCAGTAGAACTTGTATCTTGTGTCATTTTTCTCTTTTAATAGGGACTGTGCCTTTTCAATTCCAAGCAGATCCAGTGTATGGATATCTTCCTTCGTAACAACGGTCTCTTCCGGATATTCATATTCTACATTTGTCGTTACTGTTTTTAACACACGACCGGCTGCTGCGATACATACTTCTGTCAGCGGACATTCAATCTGTTTCTCCAATTCCTCTTTTACCGTCTGGATCACTTTGCCCACACGGCCAATGTCATGAATCTGTCCATCGATCATCGCCCTTGTCTCATGCTGCATGACATACTGTGCCACAACGATAAATTCATTTCCTTCCTTATATCCAACCGTACCTACTACATTTCGTGTTCCAATGTCCAGTCCAAATACATATGGCTGTTCGAATGTCTGTGTTTCATTCATCTGTAGTGTCCTCTCACTTACCTTTTCTTTGTAATTCCCTGATCCGTTCCAATTGTCTGCAAAATCCATCAGATAGCGCACACTGCCGCATCAATCTGTCTCTGCATTTCCTCTAACCCTTCATTGTTGTCGATCACAACACTGCAATGTTTCCGGTACTCTGCTTCCTTCAACTGACTCGAAAAAATCTGCTGTACCTTCTCTCTGGAATACCCACGGGATTCCATCAGTCTTGCCTCGCGGATTTCCTCTCTGGTATAAATATACCAGAGTTCATCACAAATTTCATCATAATGTTCTTCAATTAAAAGTGCCGCTTCCAAAACAAGCAGTGCAAGCGTTCCTTCCTGTCTCTCTCTTTTCGCTTCTGCTATCACATATGCTTTCACTGCCGGATGTACGATTCCATTCATCCCGGCACGCTTGTTCTCGTCTGAAAAGATCACCTTCGCCAGTTTTATCCGGTCAAAATGTCCATCTTCCTTATAAATATCATGCTCCGGAAAAGCCTGTCTGATCTGCTCATAACAGTCCGTTCCCGGTTCCATAAGTTCATGTGCAATCTCATCCGCCAGCATGACACGCACACCAGGTTTCGTTGCCAGATAATCTAAAACTGCTGATTTTCCGGCTCCTACACCACCTGTGATCCCTATAAATTTCATATTTTCCGTCCACCTTTATCTTCTTTCGTGCTGTCCGTTTCTGACACAAAGCTATTTTGCCTCGTACCAGTTCTTTCCGGTGTGAAGGTCAATTGCCAGAGCCACCTTCAGATCTGCTGCATGCTGCATACCTTCTGTCAGTATCTCTTTTACTCTGTCGATCTCATCCTCTGCTGTCTCGATCAAAAGTTCATCGTGCACCGTGATGATCAGTCTTGACTTTAAATGTTCCTCCAACAGTCTGTCATGCACACGTATCATAGCGATCTTGATAATGTCTGCGGCAGTTCCCTGAATTGGCGCATTCATTGCCACACGCTCTCCAAAAGAACGCTGCATAAAGTTACTGCTGGAAAGTTCCGGAACCGGACGCCTTCTTCCAAACATGGTTGTCACGTATCCGTTCTTTTTGGCATCCTCCACAAGTCCGTCTAAAAATGTCTTGATCTTTGGATATGTTTCAAAATACCGTTCGATATACTCTGCTGCCTCTTTTTTACTGATACTTAAATCCTGGCTTAATCCAAAGGAACTGATTCCATATACGATTCCAAAGTTTACCGCTTTGGCATTTCTTCGCTGTAAATCTGTCACCTCATCAAATGGAATGTGGAATACCTGTGATGCAGTGATTCTGTGGATATCCTGTGCCTCTCTGTACGCCTCGATCAGTTTTTCATCACCCGACATATGTGCCAGCACACGAAGTTCGATCTGAGAATAATCGGCATCCAAAAACACACAGCCTTCCTTCGGAACAAATACTTTACGAATCTGTCTGCCAAGTTCCATTCGGATTGGAATATTTTGCAAATTCGGTTCCGTGCTGCTCAATCGCCCTGTCGCCGTGATCGTCTGATTAAAGGTCGTGCGGATCCGTCCATCCATATCTATGTAAACGGACAATCCGTCTGCATAGGTCGATTTTAATTTTGTCAGCTGGCGGGATTCCAGTATTTTTTCTACAATCGGGCTTTCAAATCGCAGTTTCTCCAGCACTTCTGCTGAAGTCGAATACCCGGTCTTCGTTTTCTTTCCATATGGCATCCGGAGTTTTTCAAACAAAATCACGCCAAGTTGTTTTGGCGAATTGATATTAAATTCTTCCCCGGCAAGATTATAGATCTCCTGCTCCAGCACGTCAATCCGCTCTCCCAGTTTTTCACTGTACTGACGCAAAGCTTCTCGTTTTACATAAATTCCCTCCTGCTCCATACGGTACAGCGTAAATACAAGGGGCATCTCAATCTCTTCAAATAACTCATACGACTTCATTGTCTTTAGTTTGCGGTGTAATGGTTTATACGAAAGAAACGAAACAAGGGCACAGTAACAGGCATAATTTGTCACGTCTTCCGGCTGCGCCTGCCACATCTGATACAATGTTTTCTTCCCAAACATCTGGGAATATGGTGGCATGACAAATTCCGCATATTCCGTACTGATATCTTCTTCCTCAAATCCCTTCTGTACCGGATAAATGAGATAGGCTGCCACACTCGTATCAAAACATTTCTTTTCATCAAGTTCCGGCAATTCCGGCAATTGTTTTTTTAAGTCATTGGTAATAAATGTCACACCCGCCTCTTTGGCACGCTCCAGCTCGTCTTTTACCACCTGTTCTGACAGTTCGCCGCCTATAGCAAAGAACGATACCTTTTCTCCATCCGCAGTAATGGCACCGCCAAACAGACTTCCCTCTTCTTCCATAAATAACGTCATCTGGCCATTGGTCTGTCCGTCTTTGTCTGCCTTTTCCTTGCAAAGAAGCTTAAATGACAGCATCCCCCTTGCAATACAGTCATCCACGCAGCTGTGAAACTGTGCAGCACGTTGGATCGTTTCAAATTTATCTTCCACTGCTGCATTGTTTTTTGTATCTTTTTCAAAGCGGTTCATCAAGGACTTAAACTCCAAGACACTGATCTTTTCATATGCTTCCGGTGTAAACATCTCCTGCACTCTGCACTCTTCTAATTTTACCCCCAGCTTGCAGTCCGTTTTGATCGTTGCCAGTTTTTTACTGAGAAGAGCCAGTTTTGTATTGTTTTTTACGGCTTCTTTCGCACGGTTTGGCGTGATTTCTTCGACATGCGCGATGGCATTTTCAACTGTTCCAAATAATGTCAATATTTTTACCGCCGTTTTTTCGCCAACGCCCGGAACTCCCGGAATATTGTCAGAAGAATCCCCCATCAGTCCTTTGAGATCAATGATCTGCTCCGGTGTGACACCGTACTCTTCAATGACCTGTGGACGATTGTAATCCAAAACGGTTGTTTTTCCACCTTTGGTCTTCGGAATACGCACTTTGATCTTATCCGTCGCCAGCTGCAAAAGGTCGCGGTCCCCGGAAACCACCGAAACTTCCAGGCCCTGCGCTTCTCCGGTCTTTGCCATCGTTCCAAGGATATCATCAGCTTCAATCCCCGCCTGCTCTTTCATCTGAATGTTCATGGAAGAAAGGATTTCTTTTAATACCGGAATCTGTTCTTTGAGTTCTCCCGGCATCGGTTTTCTTGTTCCTTTGTACTCATCAAACATTTCATGACGGAATGTCGGTGCTTTGACATCAAACGCCACCAAAAGATGAGTCGGATTTTCCTCGTCCAAAATTTTCAGTAAAATATTCAAAAATCCATAGATGGCATTCGTATGCAGTCCTTCGCGGTTCGTCAGGTCCGGCACCCCGTAAAAGGCACGGTTTACAATACTGTTTCCATCGATCAATACAAGCTTGTCCACAAAAATACGTCCTTTCTTCTTTCACTAACATAGGAAAGACGCGGGTACCCGAAAAAGCACCTCGCGCCTCTCCTCATTCTTTCTTACTCTAACGAAATAAAGTAATAATAAACCGGCTGTCCACCGTTTTCAATCTCCACTTCAAGATCTTCCTCTTCTGCGCAGATCTTTTCTGCAATCTCTCTCGCCTGCTCTTCCGAACCATCCGCGCCGTAATATATGGTGATCAAGGCGCTGTCCGGTGTCTGCAGTTTATGAATCAGTTCCACGGTCGTCTCAACGATATCTTTTCCTACCGCTTCAATCGTCTTATCGCTGAGTCCCATGAAATCTCCCTCTGCGATCTCTTTCCCGTCGATCGTCGTATCACGGACTGCGTATGTCACCTGACCGGAACGAACCTCATCAAGTGCTTCCGTCATCGCACGCTCATTTTCCTCCGGCGAATTTCCGTCAATATACTGAATCATCGCCGTGATTCCCTGTGGAATGTTTTTCGTCGGAATTACAACGATATTTTTATCTTCCGTCAGACTCTTCGCCTGATTTGCCGCGAGAATAATATTGGAATTGTTTGGCAAGATGTAAATGGTGTCTGCATTTATCTGCTCAATTGCCTCTAATATGTCTTCCGTGCTCGGATTCATCGTCTGACCGCCCTCAATGATAACATCCACACCAAGTTCGGTAAAGATCTCGCTCAAACCGGTTCCTGCCGAAACACAGATAAATCCTTCCGGTTTTCTCGGTTTATCCTGCGCACTCTCCATTTTCTTTAATTCCTCTTCCGCTGTTTTCGCAACGGCTTTTTCATTGGACATAATGACACGTTCATTATGCTCTTCACGCATATTATCAATCTTCATGCGCGTCAATTCTCCGTAGCTGAGTCCCTTCTGGATCGCAAGTCCGGGATCATTGGTATGCACATGAACTTTTACGAGATCTTCATCTGCCACGCAGACGATGGAATCTCCAATGTTTTCCAAGTACTGTTTGAACTCAATCTCATCTTCACTCGTAAACTCTGCTCCGTTGAGCATAACGATAAATTCCGTACAGTAACCGAATTTAATGTTCTCCGTCTCGATCCCTGTCGCACCGGCTCCTGTCGTCACCTGACCGCCGGCTGCTTTCTTAACCGGCTCGTAAGCAATCTCTTTTCCCAAAAGAGCATCCAGGATTCCTTCCATGATCGTTACCAGACCTTTTCCTCCGGAATCGACCACGCTGGCCTCTTTCAGCACCGGAAGCATCTCCGGCGTCCGGTCTAGGGTCTCATTCATTTCATGGATGACTTTTTCTAAAAACTCTGCGGGATCTTCGCTCTTTGGTGCCAGCTGCACTGCTTTTTCCGCACCTGCCTTGGCAACCGTAAGGATCGTACCTTCTTTTGGTTTCATTACTGCTTTGTACGCAGAGTCTACCGCTTTTTCAAAGGCTTTCCCAAGCACATACACATCGGCCTCTTCCACCTCGCGCAGTACACGGGTAAAACCACGGAACAACTGGGAAAGAATAACACCCGAATTTCCGCGTGCGCCACGAAGAGATCCACTTGAAATCGCCTTACAGATAGTCTCCATCGAAGGCTCTTCCAAGGCTGCCACTTCATCTGCGGCAGACATAATCGTCATCGTCATATTGGTTCCGGTATCGCCATCGGGCACCGGAAAGACATTTAATTCATTAATGTATTCTTTTTTTGCCTGAAGTGCCGCTGCTCCGGCGAGAAAACATTTCCTCACCAGTGCAGCGTCAATCTTTTTTACGCTCACTCTCTTTGACCTCCAAATATCAACACTAGTATCCTCTCATCCATCAGTCAACCACTTTGACATCTTCTACGCGCACAATGATCTTGCCTACTTCCATTCCGGTAAATTCTTCGACTTTATATTTGACACTTTCTACCAGATTT
>ERZ824575.522-NODE-522-length-48650-cov-10.301286_pt1 | contig 48650 bp, 74 predicted proteins | sample MGYA00519470_ERZ824575 | MGnify/ENA primary metagenome ERZ824575 (study PRJEB31778, sample SAMEA3449170) | human gut metagenome | biome: human gut; feature: human-associated habitat; material: faeces | place: United Kingdom | collected 2010/2012 ... | reverse complement strand
AAACCACAGTTACAACAAGCAGGCGGCACGAACGGCAATGATTAAGGCCGCGGCAAACAAGAATCCACCTGTCTATGGATTCGACTGCGTGTGCCTGATTAAAGGCGTGCTGTGGGGCTGGTGCGGCGACGCGTCCAAAACCTACGGCGGCGCGTCCTATGCCTCCGGCGGCGTGCCGGACATCGGGGCCGACACGATGATTACGAAGTGTTCCGGCCTGTCAACCGATTTCAGCAAGATTATTCCGGGGGAAGCTGTGTGGCTGAAAGGTCATATCGGCGTTTACATCGGCGGCGGAAAGGTGATCGAATGTTCCCCGGCGTTCAAGAACTGTGTGCAGGTGACGGCGTGCCTGAATATCGGCGCTATCTCCGGCCTGAACGGGCGCAGGTGGACCAAACACGGAAAGTTACCCTATATCACCTACGACACCGCGGAGACGGCCACAGGAGGCGCAGGAACGGCCACGAAGCCCGGCGGGGCCTCCAATACCCCCGGCGGGCTTTTTTGTTTACTCCATTGCGCTTTCGATACTGTCACACGCGGAAGAGATGGATTCTATCGCTTCATCAATGCTGTATGAGGCAGATTCAGACTGTTCATAGCGTTCCGAACCTTGCAGACTTTCGGGCATATTCTCCCGGCTTTCGTCCTCTTCCTCTTTGATGGATTCGAGTTCGTCAGAGAGGGCGGACAGCTTATCGAAGATTTCTTGAAGGGCCTTGCGGCGGATTTTGTTCATACCAATTCCCCTTTCTCTGATGGGGCGGGCGGCGGTTTACGCCGCCCGCTTTTATCTTACGCGCGGACCGTGGACACATCAAGCCGGAACGCGAGATCAAGGACCTTTGCACGGGTGGCGGCGTTGCGCTGAACGGCCCCTTCCAGCGTGGCCCGGACCCCGGCGGGGGCAAGAGACAGGCCGTAGGAAATCAGGCGATCTTCCGCCGCTTTCAGGTCGGAGCGGGCGGAAAGCAGGGCCGCTTCCAGACCAGCGGCGGCGATCAATGCGGCGCATTCGTCGTTTGCCTTTTCAAAGGCCGCGTCGTCGTCCATGCAGTACAGGAATTCGGGAACGGAGCCGTCCGGGTTGACAATACCGTTGTCGGCAATGTACTTCTTTTCGATGGCCTCTTGCTGGGATTCCACTTCCTGAACGCGGGCTTTTGCGGTCATGTAGGATTTCTGGATTTTATTCATGGTTCTTTTCATTTTTGAAAACCTCCGTTCGTTTCGCTCTTTCTGATTATGATTATATACTAACGTTAGTATAAAGTCAAGAGGGAAAACGAAAAAATTTGAAAAAGATTTGCGCCGCCGTGGGAGGTCGGCGGCGCATGGTCAATCGGTATTTTCGATCAGGCGCATAATGCGAAACACCAGATCGCGGGCGGACGCGTCCGTGGTCCACTCCGAATAGCGGCCCAGCGCGCCCAGCAAGCGGGCCTTGTATGCGTCAACCTCCGTCGGTATCTTCACCCCGTAGCGGGTTTCGTAGCACTCCCGGCAAAGGAAAGGGGCGTTTGCGGTGATTGCACCGTTGCTTTCGTCGGTATACTGGTACGCCCGGCAACTGCAAAGGGGCTTTCCGCAAGCCTCACACCGCCCCGCAAACTTGCGGGAGCGGGTGCGGGCCGTCCGGGTCATGCGGTGGGGCTTATTCGCCACGGAGCCGCCGCCTCCCTTCTTTAGCGGAAGGAACGCAGAAAGAAGCAATTTCCGCCGCCTTTGCGATCTCTGCGTTCATGCGGTCAAACATAACAGACAGGGAGAATGCGGGGCATTTCCGGGAGGTCATGGGGTAGGTGCTATAAAGCCCAACATAATCGCCCTTGTTGGTATTTTGGAGCGTGCCGCCGTGCTGGTTGTTGACGGTTGCAGTAAAAACGGCGTAATCGGCCAAAATGTCGATCAGTTGTGCGCGGGAATAGCCCTTATATGATTTCATTGCGATTCCTCCATTCTTTGAAAAGGGGCGGCGGCTTGCGCCGCCCCGGTTGTTTATCCGGCCACGAACACGCCCAGCGCGGAGCCGCCCGCGGACCGCCAGCCGCGGCGGTGAATGTCGGAGAGGCGGACCCGTTCGGGATGGTCCGGGCAGTCGTCCCAGCGAATCCACGCGAACACGCCGCCGCGGAAGAACCGCCCGTCGGGGACATCTTCAAAGCCGATGACCGTTCCGCCCTCCACAGGGTAGCAGGCACCGCAGACGCGTTCGACGCGCTGGCCGATCATCACAATCACGGTGCTATCGTCGGCGGGCTGGGAAATGGTGACGACGTTAGAGGGGGCCACGTCCTCCGCGGGAGCGGAAACGGTGGATTCCTCCGCGGCGGGGGCCTCTTCCTCCGGCTGAACCTCGCATTCAGCACGGAAAACCGGGGCCATAGAATAGCGGTCGGGAATGATGTATTCGCCGCGGTCGTCGCAGAACAGTTTTGCCCGGCGGGTTTTGCCGTGACGCTCAAACGTGACGGTTTTTTCGGTGCGCTTGATGATCTTGATAGTGAAAATGCAATCGTAATTGCAGGCGCTACGGTCGAAGTATTCCTTGCCAATTTCAAACTTTTTCATGTGATTACCTCCCATATATGAAACCAGAAGTTGAAGTGTTGTTGTTACCGTGTCGGCCCCCTTTTCGTGTCGGCCCGTAAGGTTGGCCGTCGCTGAACTCTACGCCCCAGCGACCGGGCGGCTTGTGTTCCCTCTTTCTGATTATGATTATATACTAACGTTAGTATAAAAGCAAGATGGGAAAATGCACAAATATACTCACGTTAGTATGTGCAAGTTTTATACTTGCGTTAGTATCTGGCGCGTGGTACAATAAGCAAAACGAAAAGGAGGTTTCGGAATGGCCGGGAAATATGAAACGCCGCGGGGACAGGCGGCGACGAATGCAAAGCGAAAATATAACGCGGAAAACTATGATCGGATTTATCCGATGGTGAAGAAGGGAAAAAAGGCGGTTTATCAGGCCGCGGCGACCGCCGCGGGAATGTCGCTGAATGAGTGGATAGAAACCACGCTTGACGCGGCGGCAAAGAATGGAGCGGAAAATGGATAACTACACCGTAGCGTTTCACCCGCGGTTCGAGGAAATGGCCGCGGAACTCGCGGAACTGGAAGAAGAAAGAACCAACCTTGCCTTGCTGATGGGCCGCGAAGCGTTCGAGCGGGTGCGGGAGATCGTAGAAGCACAGCCGCGCGAAAAGTGGGCCGCGTTCTATGGAACTATCCGCGAAGCTGTGTGCGGCGGGGCGGATTTCTCCGGCGTGCGAACACTGGATGACATCGGGGCGGAATATGCGAGATACGTTATAGACAAAATGTTTCGATGACAAAAGCGGCGGGCATTGCGCCCGCCGCTTTGCTGTCTGGTTCAATTTTCAGTATATACGTATGTTCCACCCTCTGTTAAATCAATGCTTCCGACGGGAGCGGGAACCGTGCCGTCGTTGTCAATGGTCCCGTAATCGGCGTGAATGGTATTGGAGCCAGTGAAGCAAATCCCGGTCCCGTCGTCGCAGATGATCGAAACCCAATTATAGCCGCTGTCCTTCACAACGCTTTCGGCAAACTCCCGGAAGTTCTCTTCTGTGATCTCTTCAAGCTGGGATTTCATAATACGAATGTGGGCGCGCTGGCCGACGACATCACCGTTCCCGCTTTTCAGGTCCGTTACAATGGGGTCATAGTCCATTAAGACATTATGCTTGACGGCCTCCGGGTAAAGCATATCTTGACCAGAATAGACGGTTTCAACCACACCGTCGGACAAGGTGACATCAAGAGAATTGCCGCCGAAATACACGGTATAAACGCCGTCGCTTTCAGAAATGCTTGTGACCTTTTCGTTCAGGCCGCAGGAAGCAAGGACAATGAAAACTTCATCGGCCTGTTCCGGCGTAATCCCCATGTCGGCCCGGATAGTATTCATAGAATCCGGGTAGAAGTCATATTGGGCGGACAACTCTTCTGATTTGGGCGTGTCCAGATCGACAAGGACACCGCCGCAGGCGGAAAGGGACGCGGCCAGCGAAACCGCGGCCAGCAGAGCAAGAAATCTTTTCGACATTTGGAATCCTCCGTTCCGCCGTCCGGTGTGCCGGGCGGCATTGTATTTTGAGGAAAGAATCTTCACCGTGCTTTCTGTGATTCTGACCTTTAACACAATTATTAACAAGCCGCGTGTTAAAGTCAAGAAAAATGCGAAACTTTAACACACGGGGAGGAAGAAAAATTGAAAATATACGATTACAAGGGCCGGAAGAACCTATGTGGAAACCGGGTGAAAGAGGCGCGGGCGCGGCTGAAAATCAATCAAGCGGACCTTGCCGCCCGGTTGCAGGTTGCGGGAATCACGATGGAGCGGGACAGCGTGAGCCGAATTGAGATCGGAACACGATTCGTCACAGATTATGAACTTGTGGTTCTGGCAAAGGTGCTGGGCGTGTCTATGGAATGGCTTGCAGAGCAGGAAGAGAATTGAAAAGAATACTTGCGTTAGTATAAAAAACGTGTTATAATGCCCGAAAAGGCGGAGGGAACCCCGCGGAAGAAAGAAATACGAAAGCCCGCCCGGATTGGGCGGGCTTTCTCCATACGGAGGGCCAGACGATGGGACATTGCTTTAGTCACCTGACAAAATACGACCGCTACAAGCTGGAAGCTATGCTGAACATGAAGTGTTCAAAAAAACAGATCGCGGAGGAACTGCACGTTCATGTTAGCACGATTTACCGGGAGATTAAGCGCGCCCGCTGGCAGTATTTAGACGGGGACACGTGGATTGTGGAAGATCGCTACAACCCGGACGGAGCCGAAAAAAGATACCGGGAAAACCTTGCCGCAAAGGGCGCGCCCCTGAAAATTGGGAATGATTATGAACTTGCGGACTATATCGAACGGAAAATTCTTGACGAAGATCGTTCACCCGCCGCGGCCCTCGCTGACATCAAGTTAGAGGGGAAGGCGTTCAAAACGTCAATCTGCGTCAGTACGCTTTACAGCTATATCACGAAAGGGGTTTTTCTGTCCCTGACCAACGCAGACTTGCCGGAGAAGCCAAAAAGGAAGCGCCCCTATCGAACCGTGAAAAAGACCGGGAAACGGCAAAACGGGAAGAGCATTGATAAGCGCCCGGAAATAGTGGACCAGCGAACCACGTTCGGGCATTGGGAGGGGGACACGGTTTACAGCAAAAAAGACGGGTCAAAAGCCTTGCTTGTACTGACAGAGCGTTTGACCCGATGGGAAATTATTGCAAGAATCAAGGACCGGACCGCGAACAGCGTAATAAAGGCGCTGGACCAGATCGAACGGAGATTCGGCGCGGACCTTTTCGCAAAGGCGTTCCAGACGATCACGTTCGACAACGGCGGGGAGTTCTCCGACGTGGAGCGGCTGGAGCGGTCCGCCGTGCGGAAGGGTCGGAGGCGGACGACGGCCTATTTCTGTCACCCGTATTCCTCTTATGAACGCGGGTCCAACGAATGCCAGAACAAAATGATTCGCCGGAAGTTTCCAAAGGGAACGGATTTCGGAGCCGTGAGCGCCGCCGCGGTGAAGCGGGCGGAAGATTGGATTAACAACTATCCGCGGGAAATACTGGGCTGGAAAACCGCTGAAATTTGTTTCCGGGAATGCCTCGCGGCCCTCGCCTGACGGTCTAAATATATTTTTTTATATTTTTTTCGCATTTACTATTGACATTTGCGAACGCGCCTTGTAATATTAAATGCGAAAGAACAAACACCACGTCGAACGACGGGTGCAAGTTCTATCGCATTTATTTTTTTATATCACGAAAAGCCGTGAAATGCAAGAGAAACGGGGGTGAAACGTGGTGCGGCAGTACAGATATATAACCTTTCAGGACCGGAAGCAGATTTCAACCCGCTACCTGAACGGCGACCGCGTGGCCGACATAGCCGACGGGCTGGGAGTGACAGCGGCGACGGTGTACCGCGAGTTGAAGCGCGGGGAAACCGGAGGGCTGGACCGCAACCAACGGCGGGCGTATAGCCCCGTTCTTGCGCAACAGCGGGTTCAGGAGAGTTTCAAACGGCGGGGGAAGCCCGCGGCGGGAAATTTACAAGGAGGTTTGCGCGGTGACTAATTTTGAAGCGATCACCAAAAACCCGGAGACGCTGGCCGCATTCTTGCGGGGCTTGCCGATCTTGGAAGGGCCGTGGGACGAAGAATTCCAGCGGAACTATTGCGCCGGGTGCGGGAAAGTCAGTTGTGACGACGGAAGCCCTTGTCCCTATGAGGATAAACGGAATAGTCCGGGCTGGTGGCTGGGCCTTGAAACTGTGGCGGCGGAGGCGGTCTAATGCTGGAAGTTGTGCCGATCAAGCTAAAAGAGGCAAACGCGTTCGTCGAACAGAACCACAGACACCACGGGCCGACCGTAGGCCACAAGTTTTCCATCGGGCTTTCCGATGGCGAAAAGATTGTGGGAGTTGCCATTGTGGGGCGACCTGTGGCCCGTCATTTGGACGACGGCTGGACGCTGGAAGTGAACAGGTTATGCACGGATGGGACCCGCAATGCCTGTTCAATGCTATATGCCGCCGCATGGAGAGCCGCCCGCGCTATGGGATATAAACGGCTGGTGACTTACATTCTGGAAAGCGAAAACGGGGCCAGTCTGCGGGCCGCGGGCTGGAAGTGTGTAGGACAAGCCGGGGGATTGCGGTGGACCGGGAGACGACGGCCAACGGTTGACCTATACCCCGCACAAATGAAAATCCGATTCGAGCGGGAGGCGGAATGACCATGAAAAAGAACTACCCCGGCGGCGTGAAGCTGACCTTGAAAACCGCCCGCGCGGTTGCGGTGCAGGAATTCGGGACCGCAAAGGGCCTTGAAAAAGAAGAAGTTGCAATGCCCGGCTACTTCAAAATGAAGCTGGGGAACCTGTTCATTCGGATTCACCCGGATACCTACGACGGGACGGGGTGCATTGTGGTTTCGGCTGAACTGGCGTTCGGCACGGGGCAAAATCTGAAATTCCTGAACCCGGACACCCTGCAAGACGATTTCGACGCGCTGGAACGGCATTGCAAGCGCACACAGCGGGACGACCTGAAAGACTGGGTGCTGACAAACGGCGCGGACTACTGTTGCGAAGAAGTCAAGCGGATTTGGGAAAGAGGGTGACAGCGTGAAAATCAGAATCACCCGCGACACGGGAATTCCGCTGGTGGACGCGGGGCGCGTTTTTGATGTTTGCGGAATCTCATACGGGGTCCGTAACGAAAAGGTCTATTTCATCCACCACGGCGGGAATTCGCTGGGAATCCGCGCCGAAGATTGCGAAGTGATCGAGCGGGAGGCGGAAACATGAGCATTTGCCGCGGTTGTGGCGCACAAATCGAATGGATAAAGACCACGGCGGGACGGAATATGCCCGTTGACCCTGAACCTGTATTCGTGATCGAGGGCGAAGGGTGCGACTGTTTCGTTTTGGATGACGGCGCTGTAATTGTTGGGCGGATTGCCCGCCCGGAGGAAGAGCGGCCAGAACTTCCAGTTGCCTTTGTGCCGCATTGGAAAACCTGCCCGAACGCAGGGGACTTTCGACGGAGCCGGAGGGGGTGAAACTGTGAAGCGCAAATTCTGTTTGCCCTGCTTCCTCGAACTGAAAAAGGCCGGGAAGCACGAAATAACCCGCGTCGGAGGCGGGAAGAACATGAAAATTACCTGCTGGCGGTGCAAGCGCCGCCGTTATGGGGCCGAATATGAGATTTCCCGGAAAGGCAACGTGAAATGACCCATGAAGAAGTAAAGGCCGCATTCATGGAGGAATGCCCCGTGGTTTACTGCGGGATTACATATCAGCGGATTTCGGCCTTGATCTACCGGAAGAACCACACCGGGCGCGGCTTGCGGGTGCAGGCCGAACTAAAGGACCGGAACAACCATTCTGTCGTGATCGTATCACAGGAGAGAATCGAACTGGCGAAGGAGGACCCACAATGACACAAGAGATTATCACAATCACGGTTGGAGCGGGACAAGCCCGACCGCGGCGACGGGTCAGAAAGAGCAGGCAGAGAAAGGCGCGCCGGGCGTTCTGGCTGAACGTGGCGAAGTACGCGGCCCTAACCGTGGCCGGAATCCTGCTGTTTCGAGCGGGCGCGGCCTATGCCCTCGCGGAGCGGGGATATAAGGCAATCGGCGGCGAGGTTTTCGCCCTCTTCCTCCCCGTTTTCTTTTACGTAGCTTCCGTGACGGTGCGGGATTGGTTCAGGGACATCAAACAGGAATTTCAAAAGGAGGACAACGACCATGAAGAAACTTTCTGAACTGGCGCAGGGCGCACGTTTTCTGTATGGCGGCGTAGAGTGGGTCAAATTCGAGGACATCGGAGCGGGAACCCTCTGTCTGGCCGCGGAGCCTGTTTTTCTCCGGGCATTCGATGAAGAGAACTGCAACGACTGGCGGAAATCCTCTTTGCGCCGGGAACTGAACGGGGCGTTCCTCGACGCGCTGGTTGCGGAGGGCGCAGACCGGGCCGCGTTCCTCGATTGGGAAAGCGACCTGACCGCCGACGACGGAATGACCGATTACGGAACCGCCGTGGACAAGATCGCCTTGCGGTCCGACGCGCTGTGCCGGAAGTATCGGGACATCACCCCGCCCGTGGACGTGTGGTGCTGGAACCTGACCCCGTGGACGTGCGACGCGTCCTACTCTTGCAGCGTCCGCAGCGTCAATTCCTCCGGCGCTTTGGACTGGCGCCATGCGTGCAACGGCTACAGGGGCGTTCGCCCGCTTTGCTATCTGAAATATGAAATTTCGGTATCTATCCCCGGAGAGGGGGCGGACGATGTGGAGCAGGCCGCGCGGCATGAAGAAATGAAGCAGGAAGCCGCGGAAGCGATCTTGTCCGCGCTGGAAGATTACCCGCCCTATTTGTGGGGCGACGCGCTGGGCGCGGCGGTTGCCGCCTTATTCCAGTCGAAACAGGACGCGGAAGAGATCGCGCAGGAAGAGACAGACAAAAAGGCGGTGGAGGGTTGACCCCCTCCCCGCCGCAGTAAAAACAGCATAAGAAAAACCGTCCCGTGGTGCTTTGCAGAGCAACACGAAGCGGATTCCGCCGATGAAAATATATCATCTATCAACCTAACGCAAGTATAGCAGAGAACGGCGGAAAAGTCAATAAAAAGCGCCGTTTTTACGCGGCGTGGCGGGCTTGTAATGGGTATTAACGTTCCGGCGAAGCCTTGTCACGCAGTAAAGGAAAACAGGGAGACTTGAAGGGCCGTCCCGCTCCACCCTCTCTTCCCTCTTTCTCTCTCTTTGCGCCGCCGAGGGTGAAGGGGGATTGCAAAGGGGGAAGAGGGAGGGGGCGCAGGATAGGAACCCTCTTCCCCCTTTGCACCTATCGACTACGGCATAGGCCGGAAAAGCACAACACGCCCGCTTCACTGTCCCATAGAAAGAAGGTGAAGCAAAAGTGCGTTGCTTTATTCGAGAAAAGAAAATCTATTGCGGTGATCGGTATAGGGAAGTCGATATTTTTTCCTACACGGACACGCAAAAGCTATCATCGGGCCGCGGGAAGCGGTCAAAGAAGGTCCGGGAATCGGAGCCGAAGCAAAAGAACCTGAATGACAAAAACGCCCGGCGCTACTTCATACAGACGGCAAACCTGAATTTCGGGAGTGACCCGGAGGCGTTGCACGTGACGGCTACATACAGCGGGAAATACCTTCCGGCCACGGTGGAGGAAGCGGAACGGGAGGTCACAAACTACCTCCGCCGGGTCCAATACCGCAGGCAGAAGGAAGGTTTGCCGCCCCTGAAATATATGCTTGTCACCGCCTACACCACAAAGCGGAACAGTGAAAAGCCCGTCCGAATTCACCACCACATAATCATGTCGGGCGGACTGGACCGCGACGCGGTGGAAGAGTTGTGGAGGAAGCGGAAGCGAAAGGGACAGAAGAAGGGCGACCGAATCGGGTTTTGCAATGCTGACCGCCTGCAATCGGACGAAAACGGGATTGCGGCCCTCTGTACCTACCTTGTGAAGCAGAGCGGCGGGAAGAAGCGGTGGACTTCCTCGCACAACCTCGAACGGCCATACAGCAGGACCAACGACGGGAAGTACAACCACCGACAGGTCGAAAAATGGGCGCGGGAGCGTCCGGGCCGGGAGTTTTGGGAAAAGAAGTACCCAGGATGGACCCCAACCGACGAAGATTACGGGGTTCAGTATGAATACAACGACTTCACGGGATGGTCAATTTATCTGAAATTGCGCAAGAAGGAATAGGGACAGGAAATGAAAAAGGAATATTTCGTGTCCTGTTCGTTCGGGGCAGACAGCACAGCAACGGCGATTCTTGCAATCGAAAAGGGTGAACCTCTTTCGGCCCTTGTCTATTGCGAAATCATGTTTGACAAAGAAAGATCGGCGGAAGTTCCAGAACATCGGGATTTCATATACAACACCGCGATTCCGTATTTTGAGCAACGCGGAGTAAAAACAATCGTGTTGCGGGCTGAAAAGACCGCCCGCGAATGGATGGAATCGCGGGTAACAAAAGGGCCGCGGACCGGGAAAAAACACGGCTTTCCGCTTTCGGGGAAGAAGGGCTGGTGCAGTATAAAACGGGATTGCAAATTGCCCCCGCTGAACAAATTCCGAAAAGAACACCCCGGAGCAGTTTACTATGAAGGAATTTGCGTTGATGAACAAAACCGAATCAAGGAAGAAAAACTGGCGGAGGGTTGCTATCTGCTTGTCAAGTATGGCTACACGCAGGAAATGGCGCGGAACCTTTGCAAAGAACGGGGCCTGTTGTCCCCGATCTACGAATTCACAAAGCGGGGGGGTGTTTCTTCTGCCCGAATGCGCGGGACGAAGAGTTGCGGCATTTACGGAAGCACCACCCGGATTTGTGGGAAGAAATGATGAAAATTCAAACGGACCCGGAAACCGTGAGGCCGGGAAAATTTCGGGTTGTCGAGGGCCTACAGGACATTGAAAGAAATTTCGAGTTAGAAGAAAACCAGATCAGCTTTTTTGATTTCATGTAGAAAGGGGCGGTCAACATGGGAACACCTTACCGGGAATGCCCAAATTGCGGGGCGCATTTGGACGCGGGTGAACCTTGCGATTGCGCGCATAAGGAGCGGGACCCGCGCCCGGCGGCGGAGCCGGAAAAGCCATTACAGAGAATGCGCCTAATGGTGGTTTGCCGGGAGGTGGACAAGGAAACGGGAAAGATCGCCGTCTATCCCCTGAAAATGGAGATTGACGACCACGTTATGCAATGCTTGCAGAACCGGGCGCGGGCAAACCCGGAATTGCGGTATTTCGCCCTTGTGTCCGCACGCTGGGAGCGTTACGGGGACGTGATCGCCGGAATATTGAAGCGCCGGAGCGTCACGCGGGCCGACGTGGACAATATCGGCGGAATTGTGGAGTTGTGAAGCGGGGTGTGCTATGCGGATAGGACTTCACGACGCGGAACAGGAGTACATGAGGCACAAGACCTTTCCGAACTATGCCTTGATGAAGATTTCGGCCTACCACAAAGCCCGCGGGGATTCCGTCGAATGGTGGTCCCCTATGTGCCAGTATGACCGGGTGTATTCAAGCAAAGTATTTGACTTCACACCGGAAAACCTGTATTTGCCGCCGGACACAATACGCGGCGGGACCGGATATGACGACATACCGATAAACCAGCAGTTACCGCCGGAGATCGACGCGGCCTTTCCCGATTACAGCATTTACCCGGAATGCGACTATGCAATAGGATATTTGACCCGCGGTTGCCCGAATCGTTGCCCGTGGTGCGTGGTCCCGGAAAAAGAGGGCGGAATAAAGCCGTACAGGGAATGGAAACAGGTTGTGCGCCCGGACGCGAACAAACTTGTCCTGATGGACAACAACATTCTTGCTTCCGAATACGGAATTTCCCAGCTTGAAAGCATGATCGGGAGCGGGTACGCGATAGACCTAAATCAAGGCATGGACGCGCGGTTGGTCGATGACCGCATAGCGGGAATACTGGCGCGGCTGACGTGGATTCGGTTCATTCGCTTTTCGTGCGACCAGATACCGCAGATTGAGGCAATCGAGCGGGCGGCGGAACTGCTGGGGAACCACGGGAAGAAGCCGTATCACCTGTTTATTTACCTGCTTGTCACGGAGGACGTGGAGAACGCGGCCTACCGGGTAGAGCGGCTGAAACGCCTAAAGGGTATCAGCATATACGCACAGCCGGAGCGGAACGAGCGGAAAGGAATCATACCAAACGCGCTTCAAAAGGAATTCGCCCAGCGGTTTATTTACGGGCGGTCATACCTGAAAGAAAGCTGGGGCGAATACTTGGAGCGGCACAAGGAACGGAGGTTGCACACATGACAAACGAAGAGCGGTTCAAAGATATTTACCAAACACAGATTACCCGGACGGGCGCGCCGGAACTGCTGGCGTGGCTGGAAAGCACCGACTTTTTCACCGCCCCGGCAAGCACCAGATTTCACGGAGCCTACCCCGGCGGGCTTGTCGATCACAGTTTGAACGTTTATTTCGCCCTGATTGACGGACCGTATGTGAAGGACTACACGATGGAAACCCGCGCAATATGCGCCCTGCTTCACGATCTCTGCAAGGTGGACTTCTACCACCAGCAGGCGGACGGAAGCTACACCGTGAAAGACCACTTCCCTTTCGGCCACGGGGAAAAATCTGTTTTCCTGATTCAGCAGTTTATGAAGCTGGCAGAGCCGGAAGCCCTTGCGATTCGCTGGCACATGGGAGCGTATGACGACGCGGCCCGCGGCGGAAGCTATTCCCTTTCGGCGGCAATGGAGCGGACCCCGCTTGTGCTGGCCCTGCATACCGCCGACATGATGGCAACAGAAGCAGAGAAAGAGAGGGAGCGGGGATGACGGCGGAGCGGGAGCGGATTTTGCAGAAAATCCGGCGCGTTCAGGCATTGGCCGAACGGGGCGTTGCTGGGGAACAGGAATCCGCCGCGGCAACCCTTGACCGCCTGATGAAGCAGTACGGAATCACGGAAGCGGAACTGGAAGAAGAACGCCGGGAAATGGCGTGGTTCAGGTATACAACACCCATTGAACGGAAATTGCTTTCGCAGGTGATCTATTCCGTGACCGGGCGCGCGGCTTATGGTTGCGTAGGGAAATACACGGGGCGAAAGCGAAAGCAAGTCGGGATTGAATGCACCGCGGCGGAACGGCTGGAAATTCAATTCGACTATGATTTTTTCCGCGAGGCGCTGGAAGAGGAAATGGACAGGTTCTTTTCTGCATTCCTGATAAAAAACGGGATTTTCCCACCGGAGGGAAAAGAACGGGACGAATTGCCGCCGCCGCGGGAAATCAGCCGGGAAGAAGCCCTGAAACTTGAAGCCCTGATGATGGGAATGGAACACCATTCCCGGCGGGCCGCGCTGGAAAGCGGGGTGGAACGGTGAATTGCGCAATATGCGGAAAACCTGTCGAGCGGGTCCGGCCTTGCGAATACCACCGCCGACGCGGGGAAACTGTGTGCGACGAATGTTGCGAAGAGTGCTACCGGACAGAGCCGTTCCCCTGTCCAGACCACGACCAGCGGGAGCGGGAGGAATTGGAGGGATAACCCATGCAGATTGACCAGAGGCGCGCCGCCCAGCAATACCGGAACAAGGCAAACAACGCGCAGGGGCAGTTTTTCGAGCGGGCCATAAAAGCCGCGTGCGCCTTGTATTCGGAGCGGGGCCGGGCGGATGTGGACAAGACCCCGGAGCCGTTCCGGGTCCTTGAAAAGAGCCGGGACGGGATTTTCAAGGGACGGTTCACGGCCAGAGCGCAACCGGACTTTCAAGGGACGCTGGACGGTGGGCGGTCTATCGTATTTGAAGCGAAGTACACCACCGGGGAGCGCATGAAACAGGAAGTTTTAACAAAGCCCCAGCAAGACGCGCTGGAACACCATTCCCGGCGGGGCGCGCTTGCCGCTGTGTGCGCCGGAATCGGAAACGACTTCTTTTTCGTTCCGTGGTTCATTTGGCGGGACATGAAGCAATGTTTCGGAAGAAAGTACGTAACCGCGGCGGACCTTGAATCATTCCGAATCCGGTTCAATGGTGCGGTCCTGTTTCTGGACTACACCCACCAGATCGAAGGGCGGTGGATTCGCGGGGCGGACTGCAATATGGAGAAATGGAGGGAAACCGGAAATGAAAAAAGGGAAACAGCACCGGCAGAAAGTGACGGTCCGCGTCACGCCGCAGACAGCATACAACCTTGACCGCCTTGTTACCATGAGCGGGTTAAAAACGCCGGGAAGAGTGGTTGACAAACTGGTTCGTGAAAAAATGCTTGCTTTGCGCGGGCATACCGGAGGAAAGGAGAACGACCGATGAAATATGATTGCGGGAAGCCGGAGTGGGCCGAAATGGAGCCTTGCCCGCTGGACACGGGAGAATTGGAAGATTGCGCGGAATGCACATGGGCCAGAGAACGGGAGGAAGTGCAATGACAGCGGGAAGCGTGATCGTCCTTGCCTTTTGGGTGATCTTCACGGTGCGGAAGCACTTCACGCCGAAACTGGCGGCGGCTGAAAAGGCGAATACATACGACATGAACCGGGATAACCCGGAAGCAAAACGGGCCGCACAGCGCCGCCGCGGGCCGCTGGCGGCGGCAAGATGGGCCTTGCGTGTAGCGGGATGGGCCGAAAACGTCCTTGCGGTGCTTATGATCGCGTGGCTGGGGTTCTTGCTGGGCGCGATATTGACCGGGACATTCTTTGTTTTCGGCTACCCCGTGTAAGGGGGGTGCAGGCGGTGAAACTCCGAAAGTGTGAGCGGTGCGGAGAGCCGACCGCAGAGGGCTTGCTACTTTGCCCGGAGTGCATGAAGGAATCCGGCGCGGCGGCGGAGGCCGTGGCCGCGGCGGAGGAACTGCGGGACATTGCGCGGGTACTGTCGATCACGGCGAACACCGACACGAACATTCGTGAAGCAATGACCGGAATTTTGAACATAGCCGACAGGCTGGAACGGAGGAAATAGCAATGGAGGTTTTGCGGTTTATCTTTTCGTCCTTTTGGGTTTGGCTGGGGGCCGTGGTTCTGGTTGCCGCGGCGGGCGAAGCTGTGGCCGGGATTATCAAGGCCATTCGGCAACCCCGGAAAATCACCGTACACCGCGCGGGCGACATCGTGCGCGTGGAAGTCGAAGGAGCGGGAAACCGGGACATTGAAGCCGCGTTCAAGGAGGCGGAGCGGTTCAAAACGCTGTCGGGATTCAAGGAGGACGCAGAATGAAAGCCTTTACCGTATACCAACCATACGCGTTCGCAATCGCGGCGGGGTTGAAGCATTACGAAACCCGCCCGCGGCGGACCAGCATTCGGGGCCGCGTGGCGGTCCATGCGGCAATCGGAGGGCCGGACTATATCAGCGTTGCGCTTGATTCGGTATTACCGGAATCAATGGAACTTCATTACGGCGCGGTGGTCGGGACCGTGGAAATCGTCGATTGCGTACCTGTTGAAAACCTTGTGGACAGTCTGGATGACCGGGAGCGGCTTTTGGGCGACTATTCGCCGGGGCGGTTCGCGTGGGTTCTTGAAAACCCGGTCATGTTCGACGAACCGTTCCCGGCCCGTGGGAAACAGGGTTGGTGGAATTGGGACGAAGAAGAGGCGTGCAGGCGGAGAATCAAAAAGGCGACCTATAAGCTGGCGTTAAACTTTCTGAACCACAAAACGCCCGGAAGCAGTTTCCCACCGCCGCAAGAACTGACAAGGCAAGCCGGGGCGTTCCTGCTGGAAATGGACCGGAACGGAGAAATTGCGATAGAACCAGCGAAAAAGGAAATTTTGCTGGGAGACATACCGCTTGACGTTCTCCTACTGCTTCCAACGGCCTATTCGGAAATAGACGAATACGGGACATACTGCGTCCGGCAAAACGGGCAATCCATCGGAACCGTGATTTATAACGGCCCGGCGGAGTGGAACAGAGCCGAAAATATTTGCTATTTCGGGACAAAGACGATCTTCCGCCCGGCGCGCCCCATGAAAGCGGCGACCATTGAATTTCTAACCGATGGGCCGGAAAGCGAAGGTGAAAATACATGAACTATCAACCGAAAGTTGTTCGGTGCCGCCTCCATACGGGAGGCAAGACCATTCAGGAAATCCGGGAGAGGTATACCGGGCAAGGAATGACTTACCGGGATTTTGAGGACATACAGCGGGCGGACGAAGCGTTCGACGGGCTGGTTGTTCTGCTTTCCATGTGGGCCTATGACAACCACGATTCCTACCACCTGCATAACTGGGACCCGGCGGACGACGAAAGAATGATGATGGGAATTTATTATTCCGAACAGGTCCACCCATACCCGCGATATAAAAAGGACCTCGAAAAATTCAAGGCGGACTGGGCCGCGGGGACCTATGACCCCGCCGGGGTCCTATGCTTCCGACCGGAGGACGTGGAAGAACTGGAAGTGTTGTGCGAAGAGATCGTGCCGCCGGAATGGACCAACCCGCCGGAGCCGCGAGAACCAGAACAGAAGAAGCGCCGGAAGCGGCGCAGAAAGTGAGGCGGCGGGAATGAACGACCAGAGAATGACGGTTGAAGAGGCAATCGCAATCCTTGACCCGGAGACAAGCCGCGCCGCCCTGTTCGACTACCGATATTTCGGAGGGTTCAGAGGTTCGGAAGCGGTGCTTGCGGCCACGGAAGAGGCGTGCCGCGTGGCTGTCCGGGTCATGCGGGAATATCTCGAAAAGAAAGGCGGTGAAACCCCGTGAAGCTAAAGAAAGTAGCTTCCTTGTGCGGAAAAACAAAGATGTTCTGTCTTTATGACCGCGCGGAGCGGGACGACGTGGTTTCGCAATGGCTGGGCGACGGGTACGCGATTTACCCGATCACCGGACTTCCGTACATGGACGAAGAAAATATTTATTCCATGTTCGATATTTCGGCCAAACAGCAAGAGAAAATCATATTCCGCCACGGGCCAGCGCCGGAGGGAATCAACCTTGACGACGTGGACCCGACAGAACGCCGCCTTTCGGACGACGGCCTTTCCGTAGTGTACGACGGCGGGATTTTGAAGCCGTTACAGACAAGAAACGGGATTTCGTTCATTCAGAACAAATACCTTTCACCGCTGGAAGATGTTATAGAAATGGTCCAGTTGTACGAGCGGGCAACCCCGCAAGGAACGCCGTACATCGTAGCAAAGACCGGGTTTTTCCTCGCGGCGGTCATCATGCCTTATAGCGTCATCAACGATAAGTTCGTGTATCAGCTTTCAGAACTGGCCCAGCAATGCCGCCGGGCGCTGGAAGTTCAGAAGATGGCCCGCCCCGCGGCGAACCCCGTGGACGAAACGCAATGCAGAATCAACGTGGACGAAAGCACCGGGGAAATTATCGACTTCCCCGGAGAGAAAGAAGAGGGCTGACACCATGCGCGGGAACTATCCGCACGAAATCAGAACAGACCGCGGGACGTGCGGAGGGTGCGAACATTTCGTTCGAGGAAAAAACGGGGATTACCCGTCGGCGGCGGGAACGTGTGCGATTAAGCCGGGGCGGTGGACCTATTCGCAGAGAACGCCCGCTTGCAAAAAGCACTATAAAGAACGGAGGCCGAATAATGAAATTCACAGCATTCAACGCAACGTGTCCTTTCGAGATCGGGGACAAAATCAAGAGCAGACGGAGGGCAACGCCGGGAGAGGCAGAGGCGTTCAGACTTGACCCGGCGGCAGTTGTAGAAGAGGAACACACGATCACCGACATTGTGTGTATGAATTACGTTCGGAGCGGGAAAACAGAATTCCTTTACGAACTGGACGACAGCGGGAAACTGGTGCGCCTCGAAATGCCGCCGCGACCGCAGGAACGGGAGCGGCAGGCGGTGGACCGGGAGAACGGAAAGAAGGGTTGCGGAGAAGGTGAAAACGGCTGTCTGCTTCCACCGGAATTCGTGGCATACATCAAGCGGCGGTTTGGGTAACACCGCGCCGGACTGAACAGAAAGTAGGCGACCACATGACGACCATAAAAATTTCCGCCTCTTGCCCCTATGAGATAGGCGACAAGATCGTGACGGGGCGGGAAATACACCCGCCGGAACTGGCGTTCAAATTCCCGGCGGCGGTCCGCACGATCACCGACATTGTGTGCCAGTACAGCGCGCAGACCGGGGAAGCCGTATTCCTGTATGAACTGGACGGGCGCGGCCCACTGGTGCGGCTGGAAGCGCCGCCGCGGAAGAAGAAACGGAAATAATCACCCGCCGGAGCGGGACAAATTCAGCAAGGAGGTTTGAACGGTGAAAACTATATCAATCATCAACCTAAAAGGCGGCGTGGCAAAGACGCTGACCGCCGACAACATGGCACACGTCCTCGCGGTTTTCCACAAAAAGCGGGTTTTACTTGTGGATAACGATAAACAGGGCAACACGTCAAAGGCGTTCGGGGTACATTCCTACGACGACAAGAGCCTTTCCGACGTTCTGACCGCCCGGCGGATGGACGTGCGGGAAGTCATCAAAAAGACCCGGTTCGAGAACATCGACGTATTGCCCGCTAACATGACGCTAATTCGCGCGAATATGGAAGTCTTGATGGACACCACCCGGCCACAGCAAACGCGCCTCCGGGCCGCGCTGGACCCCGTAGCGGGGCAATATGACTTCTGCATTATCGACAATGCACCTGACATCAACATTTCCACAATAAACGCCCTTGTCGCCTCTGACGACGTGATTATTCCGATCAAAATTGACAAGTACGCTTTCGACGGGCTGGCAGAACTGAAAGAGCAGATCGAGGACACGCGGGACGACCTGAACCCGCGTTTGCGGCTGGCCGGGTGCCTGATTACCTGCTTTATCAGGGCAGACGCAGAGAAGCAGGGCGAAGCGTGGTTGCGGAGCCGCCCGGAATACCCTGTATTTGACACCCGCATTCGGTATTCAGAGAAAGTCACCGAAAGCACCTTTTCGGAAATGCCGATTGCAGAATATAGCCGCCGGAGTGGAACAGCTATGGACTATATCGCATTCGTGCGGGAATACCTGAACCGCGGGAAGGAATAAAACCGTCCGATTCGGACAGAAAGGGGCGCACATTATGGGAAGATTTAATTTGAACCAGATTTTGAACGACGCTTCACGGCAGGCGGCGGAGGGCGGCGGAAACACCCCGCCCCGCCCTGCTGAAAGCGAGATTAAGAAAATCAGCGTCTTTGACCTTGTGCCGTCAGAAGATAACTTCTATTCCATGCGGGAGATTGAAGAACTGAAAGCGGCAATCGAGATCGCCGGGAAGGTCCTGCAAAACCTAACCGTCGTCCCGCTCGAAAACGGGAAATACAAAGTCATTGCAGGACACCGCCGCCGCCTCGCGTCGCTGTCCCTTGTGGAAGATGGAAAACCGCAATATGAATTCGTCACCTGTTCCGTGGAGCCAAACGAAGAAGCGGCGGAAGATCAGGAAATCCGGGACGGCCTGAACCTGATTGTAACCAACTCCCAGCGGGAGAAAACGGCGTGGGACAAGATCGAGGAAGTGCGCTACTTGCGGGACGTGCTGGAAAAGGCAAAGACCCGTCCGCGGTTCGTGGCCGTCCTGCAAAGGATTGTCGCAACCGTGTTCGGAGACAGCGGGGTTCAGGCAGACGGGACCCGCGATTTTATCGCAAAAGTGCTTCACACAAGCCCGGCGCAGATCGGAAGATATGACACCATCATTCGCCACTTGTCCCCGGAGTTCAAAGAGGAATTGAAAGAGGACCGCATAAACCTTTCGACCGCCTATGAACTGGCAGGATTGCCGGAAGAAGAACAGCGTGCCGCATTCGATGACTACCGGAGAACCGGGGAAATCTCCATAAAGGCCGCAAGAGAGCGGAAGCCACAAACGGCCCCGCCCCCTCCCCCGCCGCAGGGCGAAGAGAAAAACACCCCGCCCGCCGAACCCGTCCGGGAGCGAGAGCAGACACCACCACCCCCGGCGCATTGCATACCGTCCACGGTGAAGCCGCCGGAAATTGAATGGGACAACCAGACGGAAGCAGAAATGCCCGGAGACGGCCAGCGGAGCGCACAGGACACGCCGGGCACGCCCGCCGGGGAAGATAACCCGGAGGAACAGGAAGAACAGACAGAGGCCGCGCGTAGGCCAGCAGAGACGGAAAGACAAGCGCCGAAAGAAACGCGGTGCGTTGGGCGTGGCATTTGCCCTTTCTGCGGGGAATCTTTCGACGCGGGACAGGCCACCCGTTACAACACATTCGGCACACAGGCCGTCGGCCCTGTGCGTTGCCCCCATTGCGGAAAGACGCTGAAAATCTTGTGTTCGGTGGAATACATCTGCTACCCGGACGAAGAATGAGGACGCGCCGATGGAACTTGAATACGAGATTACCACGGAGCAGGCAAACGCCGCCGCGCGGGTTTTAAGGGCCGCGGGGATAAAAACGGAAAAGCTGGCGGAAACCTTGCGGCAGGCCGCGGAAGTGCTTGCAATGGCATTCGGCGTAGTTGCGGAAGCGTTCAACATTCTTTCCGACGCGTGGGAGCGGATAGAAGAAAGCGGCGTGCTTGACATCGCGGAAGAGCCGCGCGCCCGGCGGAGAAAGCAGAACCGGGCGCGGGCAAGGGTTATCGAACAGAAATACCGGGCGGAAATTCGGAGGGTGGAAAATGAACACATTTACCGCCGAATATACAAGCCGCCCTGACAGCAAAGCGGAGGAAGCGAACGTGAACAGGGAAAAAGTTATTGTGATTCTGCATTATTACCGGGACGCAGACAAAGCAATCAAAATGAACGAGCGGGTTATAAAGAACCTCGAAGATCAGTATTATTCCACGCTGGGCGCTGTCAATTCCGACGGTATGCCACACGGAAAAGGGACGACTTCAAACCCGGTTGAACGCGTTGTGCTGAATATACCCGGTTCGGTTACAAGGACCATTGACCGACTACGCCGGGAAAATGAGGAAACCGAACGCGTGAAAGCGGAGATCGCAGAAGAATTGAAGTGCCTGAACTATACGGAAAAGGCGCTGGTTTTGGGGTTCTACATAAACGGCGAACAATGGGAACGCCTGTCAGCGCGTGTCAATTATAGCCCACGGCAATGTCGGAACATTCGGGCCGTTGCGCTGGACCGTCTGGCGAAGCGTTTTGCGGTGAATAAGACCATTTCACGTTACCGCTTCCCGGAAAAATAAGATTGCCACCCATTGCCCGTTTTTCGTGGTAAAATTGGTATTGTGGAAAATGAACACAACGATTCGGGCGGGGTGCGGCGGCAAACCGCCCGGACGAAGGAAAACGGACCATGTTTTGAACATGGCCCGTTTTTTACGCGCTTCCGCGGGGAGCCGGGAAGCGAAAAATGAAAAACAAACGAAGGAGGCCGCGGCGCATGGCACGCGAAAGAAGCCTGGAGCGGGACGAAGCGCGCCGGGTATGGCTTGAATCCGGCGGGACCATGACCGCCCGGCAGATTGCCGAAAAGGTGGGCGCGAAGCCAGAACAGGTGCGGAAATGGAAAAGCCTTGATGGTTGGCAAGCGGCCCTTGAAGCGCAGAAGCCGAAAAGGAAGCGAGGGGGCCAGCCGGGGAACAAGAACGCCGCGGGCGCTGGCGCGCCTATCGGGAACAAGAATGCTGAAACACACGGGGCATATTCGACGGTTCGGCTTTGCGATCTCCCGCCTAAACAGCGGGAATATATCGAGGGAATCACGCTGGACACTGAAACAAATATGCTTGCAGAATTGCAGTTGCTTATTGCAAAAGAAGCCGACCTGCAAAATAAAATCACGGCGCTTGAAAAGGGCGACCCGGACGCGCTGTATATTGACCGTGTTGTTGAAATGCGCACCCCAAAAGGAACAGCGCGGTTAGAGCAACAGCGGGAGAAGCTGGAAGCCCTGCAACGGGAAGAAGATACCCTGCTTTGGGATATGGACGGGACAGAGGGAAAGAAGCCAACCAGACAGCAGGAAAAGAAGCTGGAACGCCTGCAACGTGAGATTGCCGCCTTGCAGGACACCACGGGCGACAAGGAACGCGAACTTGAACGCGAGGGCTACAACGTGACAATGCAGACCGTTATAAAAGCAAGCGTGTTCGACCGTGTTATGAAACTGGAAGCCGAACTAAACAAGATACACGGGCGAATCATTAAACTATTGGATTCGATCAAGGGCTATGAGATGGAGAGCCGCCGGGTTCGCCTCGAAGAGCGGAAATATAATCTTGCAAAGCAGAAACTTTCGGGGGCTTATGACATCGACCCTGACACGGGAGAGATCAACGACGAAGCGGAAGAGCCGGACGAATTGGAAATCTAAACCGCGGGTCCTTCTGGCGGAAATTCTCGCCTGCGGGTCCGGCGAGGCCCGGCGTTTTTTTAGCCACGAAAATTTTTTGAACGCTTCCGGCCCGGCCCGGATTTTTTATAGGGGGTGCGTCAAAAAAGCGCGGGAGGGGTGAAAAAGGGTGAAACTTTACGACGCGAAAGCGGTTGCACGGTTTTTGGACGTGTCCGAACGGCGCGTGCGGCAGTTGCGCGACGAAAAGGTGATCGCAGAGGCGCGCCCCGGCCTGTACGACTTGATCGACACGAACCACCGCTATATAAACTACCTCCGAAAACGGAACCCGGAGAGCGAAGAAACGATAGATTACAACACGGAGCGGGCAAAGCTGGTCCGGGCGAAGCGGAAAAATGAGGAATACGAATTGCAGTTGAAGGAAAGAACCCTGCATTCGGCGGAGGACATCGAAGCCGTTATGACCGATATGCTGGTAAACTTCAAATCCCGGCTGATGGCGATTCCCTCGAAGCTGGCCCCGGTCCTCTGCAAAAAGACGGACAAGGCAGAAATATTTGCCCTGCTGAAAGAGCATATAGACGAAGCCTTGATGGAACTTTCCGACTTCAAATCCACATTCGGGGAAAGGGTGGCAGACAATGAAAAAAGCGACGGTTGACCTGTTCACCCGGATTTTTTCAGTGCTGGCCCCTCCACCGGACATGACAATTTCACAATGGGCGGACGAATACCGCCGCCTTTCCTCTGAATCGTCGGCGGAGCCGGGGCGCTGGCGCACGTCAAAGGCCCCATACCAACGCGAGATCATGGACGCGGTTTGCGATATGCGGGTTCAAAAGGTCGTCATCATGTCGGCGGCGCAGATCGGGAAAACCGACGCGCTGATTTTGAACCCCATAGGCTACTATATGCACTATGACCCGTCGCCTATTATGGTCATGCAACCGACCATTCAAATGGCGGAGACGTTCAGCAAGGACCGCCTAACGCCGATGTTGCGGGACACGCCCGTTCTGCGGGATAAGGTGAACGACAAGAGCCGGAACAGCGGAAACACCATCTTGCAAAAGATATTCCCCGGCGGACACGTCACAATGGTTGGGGCAAATTCCCCTTCCTCCCTTGCCTCCCGCCCAATTCGGATTCTGCTTGCGGACGAAATAGATCGCTACCCGGCCACGGCTGGAAATGAGGGCGACCCCCTCTTGCTGGCCGGGAAGCGGCTTGCGACCTTCTGGAACAAGAAGGAAGTCTGCGTCAGTACGCCGACCATCAAGGAAACGTCACGGATTGCGGTTGAGTACGAACACAGCACACAAGAGGAATGGAACGTACCTTGCCCGGCGTGCGGGGCATACACCCCCCTTTTGTGGGCGAACATCATATTCGACAAAGACAAGCTGGACGACATCGGGTGCGTTTGCCCGGCGTGCGGCGTGGTTTCCAGCGAAACGGAATGGAAGGAGCAATTCAGGAAAGGGAAATTTGTTGCGGCCCACCCGGAAAGGAAGGTCCGGGGGTTTCACCTGAACGCCCTTGCCTCCCTCTTTGTGGAGTGGCGGGAAATCGTCGAAAAATTCCTGACCGCGAACGAAGAGAAGAAAAAAGGCAATATCGAACTTCTGAAAGCGTGGACAAATACCGAAATGGGCGAAACGTGGGAGGAAGAGGGCGAACAGATCGAAACGGACGACCTTTACAAGCGGCGGGAACGCTATAATTGCGAGGTCCCGGAAGAAGTGCTTGTGCTGACCGCGGGCGTGGACGTTCAGGACGACCGCTTTGAAGTGGAGGTTGTCGGTTGGGGCGTTGATAAAGAAAGCTGGGGTATCAAGTATCAAGCGATCTACGGAGACTTGAAGCTGAAACCTGTATGGGATGAACTGGACCGCTTTCTTTCGCAGACGTTCACGACGGCGGACGGGCGGCGGCTGAAAATCATTTGCGCCTGCGTGGATTCCGGCGGACACTTCACGACGCAGGTTTACCGATTCTGCAAAGAACGGACCGCCCGGCGCGTGTTCGCAATAAAGGGCAAAGGCGGCGCAGAAGTACCGTATTTCAACAGGCCGTCAACGGCAAATAATATCAAAGCCCCCCTTTTCACCGTGGGCGTTGACACTGGAAAGGCGCTATTGTATCAGCGGTTGGCGGTGCAGGAAGAGGGGCCGAATTATTGCCATTTCCCGCGGGAAAAGGACCGGGGGTACACACAAGAGTATTTCCGCGGCCTGACCGCCGAAAAAATGGTCATCACCTACAAAAAAGGAAAAGCACAATATGTCTGGACCCTGAAAGACGGGGGCTACAAGCGGAATGAGCCGCTTGACATTCGGAATTATGCGACTGTCGCGCTGGAAATTGCGAACCCAGTATTGAAGAAGCCGGAGCGGGAAGCCGCCCCGGTGCCGCAGAAGCGGCGCGGCAGACGGTCCACGGGAGGGATTTTGTAAATGGCTGGAATCAGTCTTGAAATTGCACGAAAGCACCTGTCCGCTTGGCTGGAAGCGGAATTGGAGGTCACGACACACCAGAGTTACACAATCGGTTCGCGGAGCCTGACAAAAGCGAACCTTGGGGAGATCAGACAGCAAATCGAATTTTGGAACAATGAAGTTGCGCGGCTGGAAACTATCGAGCGCCACGGCGGGCGGAACCGCGTTGTTCGGGCGGTGCCGCGGGACCTGTGAGAAGGGGGGCGTGAAGCAAAATGAACCTGTTTGACCGGGCGATTGCCGCGGTGTCACCGCAAAGAGCGGTAAAGCGTGCCGCGGCCCGGAGAAAGCTGGAAATACTGGACAGCGGGTACAGCAATTACGGAGCGTCGCAAACCAAAAAATCGCTTTTAGGATGGCTGTACGGCGGCGGGTCCGCGAAAGAGGATATACAAGATAACCTTTCCGTCCTACGGCAACGTTGCCGCGATCTCTACATGGGCGTTCCTCTGGCAACGGGCGCGCTGAAAACGTGCCGGACAAATGTTGTCGGGTCCGGCCTCCGCCTGAAAAGTCAACTTGATTATGAGGTTTTGAGAATCGAGGAAGAGGCCGCACGGGACCTTGAACGGAAGATCGAGCGGGAATTTTCCTTGTGGGCGGATTCTACGGCGTGCGACCTCGAACGGCTGGACAACTTCTATGAACTGCAACAACTGGCGTTTCTGAATTGGCTAATGAGCGGCGACGTGATCGCAACCCTGCCAGTCACAAAGCGGGCAAATTGCCCCTATGACCTCCGAATCTGTCTGATTGAAGCGGACAGGTTGAGCAACCCATACGGGACCGTAGACCCGCATATTATCGGCGGCGTAGAAACCAACGACGCGGGCGAAGTCGTCGCATACCATATCAGCAAGCACCACCCTCTTTCCTACGAATTCACAGAAACCGGGTGGACGCGGGTTGAAGCGTGGGGAGAAAAGACCGGGCGGCGGAACGTGCTTCACATTATGAACCGGGAGAGAATCGGACAGCGCCGCGGCGTGCCGTTCCTTGCCCCGGTGATCGAGGCGCTGAAACAATTAGGACGCTACACGGACGCGGAACTTGTGGCCGCCGTGGTTTCCGGTATGTTCACGGTATTCATCGAAAAGGAATCCACGTCCAGCGACGGCGGATTTGGCGAAATCATACCGGAGGAAGCGCAGGTGGACGCAGGCGACGACAGCACGATTGAACTTGCCCCCGGCGCTATTGTAGACTTGAACGAAGGGGAAAAGGCCCATGACATGAACCCCGGCAGACCGAACACGGCCTTTGACGGGTTCGTGGTTTCCATTTGCCGACAGATCGGCGCGGCCCTTGAAATCCCCTATGAACTTTTGGTAAAGAACTTCAACGCGTCGTACAGCGCGTCCCGCGGGGCGCTGTTGGAGGCGTGGAAAATGTTCAGAATGTACCGGACATGGCTTGCAAACGACTTTTGCCAGCCAATTTATGAAGAGTGGTTCGCGGAAGCTGTGGCAAAGGGAAGAATCCCCGCGCCCGGCTTTTTTTCTGACCCGATGATTCGCAAGGCATACACGGGCGCGGAATGGAACGGGCCAGCGCAAGGGCTTTTGAACCCGGTGCAGGAAGTCACCGCGGCGGAAAAGCGGGTTCAAAACGGCTTTTCCACCCGCGACCGCGAGGCAATGGAAATGAACGGTTCTGACTTCTACCGGAACGCCGCACAGCTAAAGCGGGAAGAAAAAATGCTACGGGAGGTAAAAGAAAGTGGGACAGAAACAGGACAGCAGGCCGAAGGCCCAGCCGAAAAATAAACACTTCTGGACGTTCCGGGCCGCGGCGGAGGAAAACGCCGCCCCGGAACTGATTCTATACGGCGACATTGCCTCTGAAACATGGTGGGGGGATGAAGTAACGCCCCGGCAGTTTACGGAGGAATTGGACGCGCTGGGAGCCGTCCCGGAAATCGTCGTAAGAATCAACAGCGGCGGTGGCGACGTGTTCGCCGCAAATGCCATTTATACCCGCCTGAAAGACAATGCGGCGAAGATCACCGTAAAAATCGACGGGTGGGCCGCGTCTGCGGCAACTATCGTCGCTATGGCGGGCGACGTGATCGAGATTCCGGGGAACGGCGTTTTCATGGTGCATGACCCGTCAATGGGGCTTTTGGGCTATTTCAACGAAGCCGACCTTGTGAAGCTGACCGACGAAATCAAGGTCATCAAGCAGTCTATCGTGAACGGGTATGCCCTGAAAACCGGGAAGCCCGCCGACGAAATCGCCTCTATCATGGCGGCGGAAACGTGGTATGACGGAAAACAGGCCGTCGAAGCTGGGTTCTGCGACAAGCTGATGTTCGAGGACGCGGAAACCACCGTTGAAAACGGGGCAAAGATTGTCGTGAACAGCGTTTCACTGGACCTGAACCGCTACCCAAACATGACCATATCGTTGTTAAACCGCCTGACGGCCCGCACGCCCGGCGGTTTTTCAAATACCATCACCCAAAACACACCAAAAAGGAGCGAAGAAAGTATGGACGGAATCAAGGACATCAAGACCGTGGATGGGCTGAAAGCGGCGTTCCCGGACCTGACAAAGCAGATCGAGGAAGCGGCGGTGGACGCGGAGCGTAAGCGCATTCAGGACATCGAGGACGTGGCCCTTGCGGGGTTTGAAACCATCGTGAACGACGCGAAGTTCAAGAACCCCATTTCTGCGGGCGACGTGGCAAAGGCGATTGTCGCGGAGCAGAAGAAGCAGGGCGGCAAGTACATTCAGGACCGCGACGACGACGCGGTGAAGAGCGGCGCGGGCAAGGTTGGAGCCGGAGGCCAGCGCGAGGGCATGGGCGGCGACGATGGCGCGGACGACGTAGACGCGGCCATTGACAAGCTGTTCCCCGAAACGAAGTAAGGAGGAAGAAATCATGTATCAGATTCAGAGCGACCAGACAAGCCCGGTGAATTTCTTTGCGGGCGATTATCCCGTTGCAACTGCGGTTCGAGAGGTTGCCAGCGGAAAGACCGTCAAGAAATATGACCCCGTGAAGCTGACCGACGGGAAGGTTGAACCCGTCGTCAAGGTGAAAGCGTCCGCGGCGGACAGCGGAAGCACGACCCCGGCAAAGACGGAGTATGAGAACACCACCGCGGGGATTTACGGTATCGCCGCCGACGATGCCGCCGCCGGGGAAGAAGTCGTGGTGTACCTGACGGGCGAATTTTTCGCGGACGCAATCAATCTCCCGGACAGCGTAACCGTGGACACCCTGACAACGGCGTTCCGCAATATCGGAATCTTTTTGAAGTAAAGGAGAGGAAACGCAATGGCTATCGAGACAACAATCTACACCCCCCGCACGCTGGGGAAGCTGGTCCGGCGTATGCCCCCGGTGCATACGTTTTTCCGCGACACCTTTTTCAAGAACCGGCAGACGTTCAACACGAAGAGCGTTGACGTGGACTTCAAGAAGGGGTCCCGCGCCCTCGCGCCCTTTGTCCACCCGAAGGTGGGCGGAAAAACCATTCTGAACACGGGCTATCAGACAAAGACCTACACTCCCGTTCTGCTGGCCCCGAACAAGATTACCACCGTTGACGACCTGTTAGAGCGGGCCGCGGGCGAGGACCCGTACAGCGGGAGAAAGCCCGCAGAACGCGCCGTGGAGAAGCTGGCGGAGGATTTGCGGGAACTGAACGAAATGATCGTGCGCCGGGAAGAGTGGATGGCGGCAACCGCGATCTTTACCGGGCAGATTCCCATTGTCGGTGAGGGCGTGAACGAAGTGATCGACTTTAGCTTCACCAACAAAGAAACCACCGTTCCGGCGGAAAAGAAGTGGGACAACGCGCAGAGCGACCCGCTGGCCGATATTGAACGCTGGCACGAAATCGTACAGCGGGAAGGTTTCGTGAACTGCAATATCTGCATTATGGCGAAGGACGTTGCAACGGCGTTTGTCAACCATACGAAGGTCAAAGAGGTTTTGGACGTAAAAGCCTATGATCTCGCGGTTATCCGGCCCCGCCTGCTTCCCAACGGCGTAACCTACGTCGGCACGATTCACAAACTGGGATTGGACATCTACCAGTACAACGAATGGTATTTGGACGACTGGACGGAGCCGGAGGCCCCGGAGAACAAGCCACTTGTCCCGGAAAAGACGCTGGCCCTTATGTCCACAGAGGCGGACTACTCCATTTACTACGGCGCAATCACCATGATTCCCGATGAGGGCAAAACCTTTGTCACCGTGGAGGGCGACAAGGTGCCGCAGACATGGGTTGAGCGCCGCCCCGACCGACGCTTCCTGCAAATCAACAGCAAGCCGCTTACCGTCCCCCATGAGGTCAATAGCTGGTACGTGGCGCAGGTGCTGTAATGAACTTCAAAGATCAGGTGGAGCGGGACTTGACGGCAGTATTCCACAACAGCCGGGAACACGCTGACGTTGTGGAATTCTGGATTGACGGAATCCGCTACAAGGGGCCGATCATCATTGACGACGGGGGCGCGCAAGACCGGAAAAAGCCGTCTACGGACCACGTAGACGGCTTGGTTCTTGTCGATCTTGTGGTTTACGCCCCTCTTTCCCTGCTGAAACGAATTCCCCGAAAAGGGGTGAATATGGAGATCGGGGACCATATTTACCAGATCACAAAGGTTCACCCGGAGGCCGGGGAAGTCGTGCTTTATTTGGAGATGTTGACCGAATGATTCAAATAACCGCGGAACAGATCGAGCGGGTGAACCTGATTCTTTCCAGCGTGCCGAAAGGCGCGGAAAAAGCAATTTCAAATGTTATCCGCAGGGCGAACAGCACCGTTCGGACGGAAGCCCTGAAAGGAATAACGAGCGTCTATGCGATTTCCCGGCAGAACGTCCGGGCGGAAAGCACAATCAAGGTTCGGACCCAGCAGACCGACGGCGGAGTTGTGGGGACGGTTTCGTTCGCAGGGTACAAAATCCCGCTTTACCGTTTCAACGTGTCCCCCACCCTGCCCGTTCAGCGCGCGACCGTTTCGGCGGCGGTGCTGAATGAGAGCGGACGGACCCCGTTTGCACACGCTTTCATTGCAAAAATGAAGAGCGGACACACGGGAATGTTTGAGAGGGACGGGACAAGCCGCCTGCCTATCACCGAATTCATGGGACCGTCCGCCGCGCAGATGGCGGGAAACAGCGTCGTTGTGGAGCAGGTGGAGGAAAAGGCGCAGGAAGTTGTAAACAAGCGGCTTGAACACGAAATCACCCGAATTCTGAACGGCTACGGAGGGTAAGCAATGACACCTTTAGACCTTTTGGACGCGCTGGAAGCGTTCGTAAAGCGGGAGACAAAGGACATTCTTTTGCCTGTCCGGGTTGACCGAAAGAGCGGTGAGCAGAAGGAGCGGGCCGCGGAGGTTTACAAAATGCGCCTGCCAAACAAGACGGCAGAGACACAGCAAATCCCCTACCTGCTGTTGCAGTACATCAAAAGCACGGACACGCAAGAGCCGGGACAGCAGGCGGAATGTGAATGTATGGTGCGCATTGTAGCGGCCACGTATTCGGAGGACGGAAGCGAGGGCGCAACGTGCGTCCTGAATCTGTTGAACCGGATTCGGATTGCCCTTCTGAAAGACAACGTAATTGCAGAACGGTATATGCTGAAACTTCCGCTTGAAATGATCGTTTACCCGGACAGCACAGCCCCCTATTACTTGGGGGAAATGATGACAATTTGGGATATTCCCATTGTTGAAAGTGAGGTTCAAAAGCTATGGCAGTAGAATTCAAGGCCAGTATGACAAAGGCCGAATTGCTGAAAATCGCCGCAGAAAACGGCGTGACGGCTGACGACAGCATGACAAAAACGGCGATTCTCGACGCGCTGGAAGCCCACAACGCCGCAGAAGCCGCCGGAGCAGGCACAGAGCCGCCCGCAGATGGAACGGGCGGGAACGGGCCGGAAGCCGCCGCGGATGGCGCAGAGAGCGCACAGGACGGCGCGGAGAACGCCGGAGCGGGTGAAGATACCCCCGGCGCTGAAAACGGCGCAGAGAGCGCGCAGAAGGAGCCGGAGGGGTACGACCTGTTCATTTACGCCGGACCGACCCTTCCGAAAGGCAGATTGCGGGAAAACGCCGTGTTCAACGGACGGTTTTCGGACGTGATTTCCTATCTGGCGGACGTGGTGAAGGATTACCCCCTTGTGGAAAAGCTGATTGTCCCCGTGAAGAAGTACGCCGCGTTTTCCGTGAAGGTGAAAACGCCCGGCAATCTCGCACACAAGTATTACAGCGACATTGTTTCTACAATGCGCGGCAACAGGGAGGTTTAACCAATGGCAGAGTATTTTCATGGCGTATCGACGCGGCAGGTTGACACGTCCGTTTCTACCCCTGTAACGGCGGATTCCGGCCTTGCCTTTGTAGTGGGTGCGGCCCCCGCGCATACCGTGGGCGGAGCCGTGAACGACCCGATCATGTGCCAGAGTTACGCGGAGGCCGTGGCCGCGTTCGGTTACAGCGACGATTGGGAGAAATACCCGATTTGCGAAGCGATTTACGCACAATTCAAGCTGTACGGCGTGTCCCCGGTGGTTTTCGTGAACGTTCTGAACCCGGAGAAGCACAAAAAGACCGTTTCGGAACAGCAGTACCAACTGACCGACGGAAAGGTTCTGCTTCCTCTGGAAGCCCTGAAAGACACGGTGCAGGTCACTTCTTACACCGTGGGAGAGGATTTCGACCTGTTCTACGAGGGCGAAAACCTGATTCTTGAGGTGCTGGACGGCGGGAGCATTCCGGCAGAGACGGGAGAACTGACAATTACGTTCGACGCAGTGGACCCCTCGAAGATTACTGAAACAGAGATCATCGGCGGGTTTGACGCGAACACGAAGAAGTATTCCGGCCTTGAACTGATTGACAAGGTTTTCCCGAAATACGGAATCGTGTGCGACCTGATTCTTGCGCCGGGCTGGTCCCACAAATCCACTGTTGCCGCAATTATGAAGGCGAAGGCGGAGGCGATCAACACCGTGTTTACGGGCGCAAAGGCCCTGATTGACGTTGACACTACGGAGGTCACGTACTATTCGGACGCTACGGAGTGGAAGAAAGAGCAGAACATGAACGACAAGGCGGAAATTCTGTGCTGGCCGATGTTCGGGCTTGGCGACTACATCTTCCACGCGTCGGTCCACGCCGCGGGCCTGATGGCGGCGACCGATTCGGACAACGGAGGTTGCCCGGCGGAAAGCCCGTCCAACAAAACCTTGCAGATCGACCGGGCGTGCCTCGCGGACGGAACAACCGTTCTGCTGGACCTGAATCAAGCAAACTACCTGAACAGCAACGGCATTGTAACCGCGCTGAACTTCATTGGCGGGTATGTGCTGTGGGGCAATGAAACTGCCTGCTATCCGGCGGACACGGACGTAAAGAACTATTTTATTTCCGTCTCCCGGATGTTCGGTTGGGTTGCTAATTCGCTGGTCCTTTCCTACTGGAACAAGATCGACAAGAAAATGACCCGCCGCCTGATTGACAGCATTGTTGATTCGGTCAATATCTGGCTGAACGGCCTTGTCAATGAGGAAAAACTGCTGGGCGGGCGCGTGGAGTTTCTGGAAGAGGAAAACAGCCAAACCGCGCTTATGGCGGGAAAGGCTGTTTTCCACATCTATCTGACCCCGCCCAGCCCGATGAAGGAATGCGAATTCGTGTTGGAGTACGACGCGGAATACGTTTCGTCTGCGCTGGCGGCGTAAGGAGGTAACAGGAAATGAAAGTTGACAACGGCACAACCAACTTTGCCGTGTATGAGGACGCAACGGAGTTTTACGGGATGGCGGAAGTCACGCTTCCTGAAATTACGCAGATCACGGAAGAGGTCAAGGGCGCGGGCATTTCTGGCGCGTTCAACGGCGCTTTCGTCGGCCACATCGAGGCAATGACGCTGACCCTGAATTTCCGGTCCGTCACGGCGGACGCGGTAAAGCTGGCGGAGCCGCGCAATCACCAGCTTGATTTGCGCGCCGCACAGCAGTATTGGGACAACACCGCCGGAAAATTCGTCCAGCAGGCCGTTAAGCACGTGCTTATGGTCACACCGACGAAGTTTGCCCCCGGCAAGCTGGCCCCCGCCGCGTCCGCGGAAGCGTCCGGGGAGTATGCGGCAACCTATTTCGCAACCTACATCGACGGGAAAAAGGTTCTTGAAATTGACATTATCAATTTCATTTACTACGTAAACGGGACCGACTATCTGGCCGACGTGCGAAAAGCACTTGGAAAGGCATAAGCCCGGCGGGGTTCTCCCTGCTGGGCTTTCTTATGCCCTTCTCTGCATTTGAAATTTGAAATAAAGAACCGGAGGAATCGAACATGAGTGACAACCTGAAAAACACCCTCGCAGAGGGGGCGGAGCAGGCCGCAGGCGCGCCGGAAGCCGTGAGCAATGAAACTACCCCGGCGGAGCAGAAAAAGCCCGTACAGGCTGACACGGGCGTTTATACGCACGTGTTCAAGAGGCCGTTTGAGTATGCCGGAAAGACCTATACCGAACTGACGTTCAATTTTGAGCGCATGACGGGCCGCGACATGGTGGCGATTGAGGACGAAATGCAGATGAACAACGAATACGCCCTTGCGCCTGAAATCTCCCGGAGTTTTCAAGCGAAGATGGCGGCAAAGGCCGCGGGTATCGGAAGCGACGTTCTCGACGCTATGCCATTAAAGGACTTCAATAAGATCACGAACGCGGCAAGAAGTTTTTTAATCGACACGGGCTATTAAAAGGCCCGGCCCGCTGGTGGCGGCGGGAGTGCTTCAAGCTGGCGCAGGCCACGTTTACACCCGTGAACTTCTGGCTTGATATGAACACGACAGAGATCACGGCGTGGATTCGGGAGATTAACGCCGTCACCGCGGAGCAAAGACAGCGCGAAAAGGGGTGAGGATTTGGCGGGGCGAAAGGAATATGAACTTCTCTTCAAACTGCAAGCGGCGCTGGGCGGCAACTTCAACGCGGCGTTTCAGGCCGCGACGAATACCATCAAGCAACAGCAAAACGCCCTTTCAAAGCTGAATTCCATCACCGGGAAGATCGACGCATACAGGAAACAGGAAAGCGCCCTTGAATCGAACCGTCAAAAGCTGGAACGGCTGACCGCGGAGCATGAGCGGTTACAACGGGAGATCAGCGAAACGGAAGAGCCGACCGACGAATTACGGGAAAAGCTGGCCCGGAACGAACGGCAGATTGCGCAGACCACCACGCGGATTGAACAGCAGGAAAGCCGCCTGCAATCGCTGGGCGCTGAACTGTCCGACGCGGGCGTGAACACGGCGAATTTGAGCGAAGAGAACGAGCGGTTACGCAGGACCTATGACCGACTGCGGGAAAGTCAAGAGGAATTGGCGCGGGTCAATTCCGCACTTGAAAAGAATTCCGCCGCGATCTCCGCGACAAAGGGCCAGTTGGCGACTATTACCGGGACGGCGGCGGCGCTGGGCGCGGCGGTTTACGCCGGGCCTGTTCAAGCGTCGATGGATTTTGAATCCGCAATGTCGGACGTGGCAAAGGTTGTTGACGGGCTGAAAGACAGCGGGACGGGAGAGCTTACGCAGGAATATTACAATATGCGTGACGCGATCTTGGACCTGTCAGCAAAAATCCCGATGACGGCAAAGGAACTGACGGAAATTGCGGCGGCGGCTGGTTCGGCTGGCATTGCCAGAGAGGAAATCACCCGTTTTGCGGAGGACGCGGCCAAAATGGGCGTTGCGTTCGACATTTCCGCAGATCAGGCGGGCGAATGGATGGCAAAATGGCGAACGTCGTTCGGCATGACGCAGGACGAAGTTATTTCGCTGTCCGATAAAATCAACTACCTTTCCAACACGACCGCGGCAAACGCAGAACAGATTTCAACCATCGTCACGAAGATTGGACCGCTGGGAGAAGTTGCGGGCTTTGCAAGCGGAGAGATCGCCGCAATGGGCGCGGCCCTTGTCGCGGTCGGCGTAAATGAGGACGTGGCCGCAACCGGAATTAAAAAGGTTATGACGACCATGACCGCGGGAAGCGCCGTGACCACCCGGCAACAGAACGTTCTAAACAAGCTGGGGATTTCCGCGACAGACCTTGCGAACCGAATGCAGGTGGACGCGAAGGGCGCAATTCTGGACTTCATCGACGCTGTAAAGCAGTTGCCGGAGGCGGAACGGGTTGCGGCCCTGAAAGATTATTTCGGTGAAGAATCTGTGGCCGCAATCGCGCCGCTGATTCAAAACGTCGAACTGCTGGAAGATTCCTTCAACAAGGTTGGAGACGCGGCGCAATACGCCGGAAGCATGGAATCGGAGTACGCGGCCCGCGCGGACACAACAGCGAACAAAGTACAGCTTGCGAAGAACAGTCTTTCAAAGCTGGCAATCGTGATCGGTGACGCGTTCCTTCCGCTTGTGTCGGAGGGCGCGGAAAAGTTGTCCGAATTGGTCATCAAACTTTCTGACTTTGCGGCGGAAAACCCGGAGTTGGTGCGGACCATTGCAAAAGTGACCGCCGGACTGCTGGCGTTCAAAGCCGCGGCAACCGTTACGAAGCTGGGATTCCTTGAACTGAAAGGCGGGGTTCTGACCATTCAAAAGGTTATGGCCCTATTCAAAGGACGGACGGCGGTTGCTGGTGCGGAGGCCGTGGGGTTTGCAAGCAAGGTCAAAGGCATTGCAAGAAGCGTGACCGGGTATTTCGGTGGAATCGGAAGCGCCGCGGGCGGCGTAGGCCGCGCGTTCGGGCAGATGTTCGCCGGAACAAGGGTCGGAAACCTGTTTTCCGGGATTACCGGAGCCGCGGGCGGCGTGTTCTCCCGTATGTTTTCAAGCGTGGGAGGACTGGCGACGCGGGCGTTCACCGGAGTTGCGGGGACCATTACCGGGATTTTGGGGCGGGCCGGGGCCGTAGTAGCTGCGGGACCGCTTGGCAAGATCGGAAGCGTGGTTGCAAAGGGATTCGGGAAGCTGTCAACCCTGTTCGGGCCGCTTCAAAAGCTGGGCGGGGCCATTTTGGGACCATTCAGCGGAATCCTTGGAAAGATTCTGCCCGTGGTGGGCGTTGTTATGCTGATTGTTTCGGCGGTGCAAATCCTCCGGGACAATCTGGACAAAGTGCGTGAAGTGATCGGGCGGGTATTCGGGGAAGCCGGGCTGGTTGTCTTTGACAAGGTGGTTGCGGCGATCTCGAATATCGGGAACACCATCAAGAATATCTTCACGGACGGAAATTTGGGCGGCGCGCGGGACTTCCTGATTAACCTATTCGGGGAGGAAGCAACGGGGGCCATTGACGGGGCGATCACAGTTATTCAAACTGTGTGGAATATCCTTTCGGGGTTCATCGAGTTTGTGAACACCTACGTCCGCCCGATTGTGGAACAACTATTCAATTTCATTGTTCAAACCGTTTTGCCGCAGATCGCGCAGGCGTTCGCGGAGTGGGCACCGACTATCGCTTCCGTTCTGCAAGGGCTGGCAACAGTCGTTTCCACCATTGCAACGGCGATTATGTCGGTGATTCAATTCCTTATGCCAACCATTCAGAACATCATAAGCGTTGCGTTACAGACCATTCAAGGGGTTGTGTCCGGGGCGCTTACCGCAATCAAAGGAATTGTGGACGTGTTCGCGGGCATTTTCACCGGAGATTGGACCCGTGTTTGGGAAGGCGTAAAAGGAATATTCAGCGGCGTTTGGAATTCGCTGAAAAGCATTGCAAGCGGCGCACTGAACGGAATTATCGGCCTTGTGAACGGCGTGATTTCCGGCCTGAACAAGCTGAAAATTCCTGATTGGGTCCCCGGAATCGGAGGAAAGGGAATCAATATCCCGTTGCTTCCGACCTTTGCAAAAGGCACGAAGAACACGCCTGACACGTTCATAGCGGGCGAAGCTGGCGCGGAACTTGTGACCAATGCACGGAACCGGACCGTTTTCAATGCGGCGGAGACGGGAAGCATTTTCCGAAACCTCGCAAACGCGGTAAACACCATTCGGGCGGGCATAAGCGTTCCGGCCCTGCAAATGGCCTATGCGGGCGCGACGGCCCCCAGCGTGTCGGCCCCGTCGGTGACGGCTGGCGCGCGGCAATCGTCGGTTGTAATCCACAGCGCGCCCGTTTTCCACGTGGGAAGCGACGCGCAGGCGGAGGACATCGAAGAAATGTTGCGCAGGCACGACGAAGAGTTGCTGGACCAGATCGACGAACGGCAACGGCAACAGGAGGATGACGAAAGGCGGCGGAATTATGACTAAATACACCACCATAGCCGGGGATATGTGGGACGGAATCGCCTATAAGACACTGGGCGACGAAGCGTACACGGACAAGCTGATGAAGCAGAACCCGGAATACCGCCGCCTTTTCCTCTTCCCCGCCGGAATCGTGCTGACCATACCGGACCCAGACGAAAAGGTTTCGGCGGAGTTGCCGCCGTGGAAGAGGGGGACGGCATGAACGCGCGAAGAACTGTTATCCGCCTAACCTTTGAGGGTGTGGACATATCGGCAGACATCAACAGGAATCTTCTTTCGATGACCTACACGGACAACGAAGAGGATAAAACAGATGATTTACAACTATCCCTTGACGACCGGGAGGGCGTATGGCTGGGAAACTGGCTGAATACGCCCTCCGCGTCAAAGGGCGCGGAAATCTCCGCCGTGATCGTTCAAAAGAACTGGGAATCCGACGGAAAGGACCGGGTTCTTGACTGCGGCGTGTTTGAAATAGACACTGTGGACGGGTCCGGCCCACCCGCAAAAGCGACGATCAAGGCAGGGTCAATCCCCTATTCCTCCACCATACGGACGCAGAAAAAGACGAAAGCGTGGGAGAACTACACCCTTTCCGGTATTGCAAATGAGATCGCGGGGACGAACGGCCTTACCTGTATGTTTGAATCCGCGTCAAATCCGTTCTACCCCCGGAAAGAGCAAATGCAGGAATCCGACATCACGTTTTTACAGCGTCTTTGCAAGGCCGCTGGAATCTCGCTGAAAGTCACGGCAAAAATTATCGTGCTTTTCGACGCGGCGGACTATGAGCAGAAAGACGCGGTGCGGACCATCCAACGCGGGAGCGCGGACGTGGGAAACTGGTCATTTTCAACCAGCTTGCATGACGCGTCTTACAGCAAATGCCACGTGTCCTATACGGACCCGAACACAGGAACGACGATTGAATATACCTACACCCCGCGGGACGCGGACGAAAGCGGACAGGTCCTTGAAGTCAACGAAAAGGTTTCCACCCGCGAAGAGGCCCGGCAACTGGCAATGAAGCGGTTGCGGCAGAAGAACAAGGGTGAATTCAAAGCGTCGTTCAAACTGGCCGGGGACTTGCGCCTTGTAGCTGGGGTTACGGTGCAGGTTGCGGGGTACGGCGCGTTCGATGGGAAATACATCATCGAAACGGCAACGCACAGCATTTCGCGGAGCGGGTACAAAACCGACGTGACCTTGCGGCGGGTTTTGGAGGGCTACTAATGAGCGAATTATCAGTTTTGAAAAATATTGTGCGGACGGGTTGGGTTTCCTCCGTCAATGAGGCGGAGCGAACCGCACGCGTCACATTTCGGGACAAGGGGCAAGAGCCGATTGTCTCCGGGAATTTGAAGGTGCTGAAAAACCCACCCTTCATTCCGGCCAAAAACGCCCCGCAGAGGACGGAAGAAGAAAGCGGCGGGGGCGGAGACGCGGCCTTTGCCTCCCACAGTCACGCCGTCATAATCAAACCGTGGCTACCGTCTCCGGGCGATTATGTGCTTTGTATCTACCTTCCGACGGATGACGGCGACGGGTTCGTGATCGGGGGTATTTAATCTATGGCGACGATTGGAAACTGGGGAGACTTTACCTTTTACGTTTCCCGGTCCTCGATCAAAACATTTGACGACCTGAAATGGGAAAGTTCGGTGAAGTATGCCACACATGAAAGACACCTGAAGGAGCCACTTTTGGAGTTTACCGGGCAGGGCGTGGAAAGTATGACATTTACCATGTTCTTTTCCGCCTTTTTGGGCGTGAACCCGATTTCAGAGGTTGCGAACCTGCTTCAAACCATGCGAAGGGGCGAAGCCCATTACTTGATTATCGGGCCAAAAGCCTACGGGACGAACAAGTGGGTTATCACGAAACTTTCAAATTCCTTGAAGCGGTATGACAGATGGGGAAACCTGCTTGTCGCGTCGGTCAATGTCACCATGCAATCATATTCCAGCAGATAGGAGGGGCGGGACATGGCCTATACAGTAAAAGCGTTCGCCCTTGAAGCGGTCAACCTTGCGCCGGAAAGCACGCTTGAAGAGATTTTACAGAACGTGGCGGTCATCATATCAACGCCGAAATTCTCCGTCCCTCTGGAAAGGGGGCTGGGGCTGTCGCAACGCTTTATTGACAAGCCGATTCCGGCGGCACAATCTATCCTAATTTCGGAGGTCATGGAGGCAATCAGCGCGTTTGAGCCGCGGGCGGAGGTTGAAAACGTGACCTTTGAACTGGGAGACACGCCGGGGTCGATGATTCCAGTTGTGGAGGTGAATATCATTGCCGACGAATAGGAGTTACCCGGACATTTCCTTTGTGGAGACGGACACGGAAACCATTGCAAACGCCCTGATTCGAGGGTATGAGACGTTCACGGGCCGCACGCTGTACCCGGCGGACCCGGCGCGTCTCTTCATTTTGTGGGTGGCAGATATTATCGTTCAAGAGCGGGTCAATATTGACTTTTCGGCCAAACAGAACGTGCCGCGGTATGCAGAGGGCGAATATCTGGATTCCCTTGCGGAACTGTTCAAGGACACTTACCGATTGGAGCCGGAAAAGTCGCGAACGACTTTGCGCTATACCCTGTCAATCGCGCTGGATGGGCCGACGACCATTCCGGCGGGGACCCGCGCCACGCCGGACGGGGAAATTGTGTTTGAGACGACGGAGGACCTGACGATTCCGGCGGGAAAGTTGTCCGGAGACGTGGAAGCGGAGTGCGCACAGGCCGGAGAAATTGGAAACGGGTTCATTCCGGGGCAGATCAAACAACCCATTGACGTTTTCCCGTATTTTCAAAGCGTGGCAAACACCACGGAGAGCGAGGGCGGAGCCGACGAAGAGAGCGACGCGGCGTTCTATGAACGTATGCGGGAGAGCGTCGAAACCTTTTCCACCGCGGGGCCGCTGGGCGGATATGAATACTACGCAAAATCCGCGTCGGCCCTGATTGCGGACGTGAAAGCAACTTCACCGGAGCCGGGGAAAGTAGACGTGCGGGTTCTGCTGGTGGGCGGCGCATTGCCGGAAAAAGAAATGCTGGACACCGTAGCGGGCATTTTGAGCGCCGAAAATGTGCGGCCATTGACCGACTATGTGACCGTTCAAGCGCCGGAAACGGTGGAATATGACGTTGACGTGACCTACTACACGCAAGAGGGCGGCGCGTTGTCCGACGAAGTAATTTCGGAGAACGTGGCCGCGGCGGTGCAGAAGTTCAAAACGTGGCAGGCCGAACGCATGGGGCGGGACGTGAATCCGTCCTATTTGATTCAACTGCTGATGGAAGCCGGGGTGAAGCGCGTTGAAGTGCGGTCCCCGGCCTTTACCACCGTTGCAGACAACGCCGTTGCGCAGATCGGGGAAACCTCGATTGTGAACGGGGGTGCGGAGAGTGAATGACAATGACCTGTATTCGGTGGACTTTACCCGCGCCCTCCCCCCTGTCCTGAAAAACGACCCGAATATGCTTGCCGTTGCAACGGTGATCGCGGAGCAGTTGCAGACAACGGCCCAGCAGATCAGGAAAAATATCATTTACGCCCGGATTGATGAACTGGAAGAACCGATTCTTGATATTCTCGCCTATGACCTTCACGTGGATTGGTACGATTATTCCTATCCGCTGGAAGTCAAGCGGCAGACCATCAAAGACAGCGTGAAAATTCACCGGAAGTTGGGAACGAAATACGCTGTCGAAACCGCGCTGGGGGCTGTGTACCCCGGAACGAAGGTCAAGGAATGGTTCGAGTACGGCGGAAAACCGTATATGTTCAAGGTCATCATAGGCGCGACAGATTCGGGCGTTTCGGCGGACCGGCAGGCGGCGGTTTTGGAGCGGGTGCGCTTTTATAAAAACCTCCGGTCCCATTTGGAGGCGATCAGCTACCAGATCGAGAAGCGGGCAACCGTTTTCGCCGCGGCGGTGCATTCCGTGGGCGTGCGGCTTGAAGTGTTCCCGTATCTTGCGGAGGACATCGAGGAAGAAGCCCGCGTGCAGGCCGGAGCCGCCCACACGTTCGGGGTGCGCGTGGATATTTACCCGCACGTTTACCGGAAAATGAACACCGAATGGCGCGTACAGTGCGTCGGGTACATTCAGCAGACGGGGAAACTTGAAATCTTCCCACAAAATAGAACGGAGGCGTAACAATGGCAGAAATCGAAAATACATACGGAAGCATTGTGACCGACGTAGGCGTTCAGCTTATCACACAAGCCGTCATGGAGGGCCAGAAGGTCAATATTGTAAAGCTGGCCGTCGGTGACGGCGGCGGAAGCTATTACAAGCCGGATTCCACCATGACCGCGCTAAAGGGGGAAAAATGGCGCGGGGACGTGACCCGCGTTGAGGTCAACGAACAATCCCCGAATATGATTGACATTGTGGCCGTGGTCCCCTCCGACGTGGGCGGGTGGACTATTCGGGAAATGGGCGTGTTCGACGATGACGCGGAGGGGCCGCACATGATCGCCGTATGCAACACGCCGGACACGGAAAAAGTCATCATCACCAGCGGAGCCGCCGGGGAAATCGAACTGACCATGCACATTGAGGTTTCCAACACGGGCGCGATCTCTTTTGTCATCGACCCGAACGTGGTTACGGCCACAAAGAAGGACATTGAAACCCACAATGCTTCCGCCGCGGCCCACAAAACGGAGTTTGACAAGAAAGCGGACGTTACCGACCTGAATTCCCACGTCAACAACAGCGACATTCACGTGAACCCCACCACAATGGGAAACTACGACACCGCAATTTCCGGACTGATTGACCACACGGAGGACACGGACATTCACACCACGGCAGAGGAAAAGGCCGGGTGGAGCGCGGGCGCGGAGCAGGCGGCGCAGGCCGCGGCGGACGCGGCGGAGGCGCTGGCCGCGATTGCCGGGCTGGAAAGCCGCGTTTCCCGCGTGGAAGATGGCCTGTTCGAGAATATCACAGGAAACCCGTACCTTGTGCAATTTGATTCCCTTGAAGGGGTTGTAATGACAAAGGGCATTTGGAACGCGGAACGGAACCGCATTGAATGTTGACGGACTTTGCGTGTACCCGGCGGGAACTGTCCTGCATTATTGGAAGCCTGTTTGTGGAGATCGAACCGCCTTGCGCGGCGTGCGCCTCCGACGCTGACGAACTGACGATCAGCGGGAGGACGTACACCGGAGCGCGGGCGGTTCTGACCGTCACAGAATGGGGATTCCGGTTCGAGGGGGACCCGGCGGAGATTGAGAAAATCAGGGAAAGGCGGTGCTTACTGCGTGGCAGATGAAAAAGAGTTCGTCATCATTGTAAAGGCAAAGGATTTAGTCAAGCACACGTTCAAGATGGCGACCGCGAAGAGGTTTCCGAATAAATACCGATTCACGATTGCAAACCGGGTTTGCGATCTTGTGCTTGACATCTTCCAGCACGTACAGGAGGCGAACGAACTTGACGTTTCCGACCCGCAGGAATTCCGGGAACGGCAGTACGAACAGAAAAAGGCGTTGACGGAGTGCAAAACCGCCCTGTTTCTGGTGGAGCTTTCCCACGAATGCAAGCGGATTTCCGCGGAGCAATGCGCCGCATGGTCAAATTATATCCTTGACGTAAAGCGCATGACAGCAAAGTGGAAAAAGCAGGACCGGGAGCGGTTCGCCGCCCTGCAACAGAAAAGAGGAAACGCGCCGCGGCGGTGATCGCCGGGGCGTTTTTCTTGGGGTACGGCTTGTAGCGTCCAACTCTTACAACGTCCGCAACGTCAATTCCTCCGGCGCTTTGAACTGGAACAATGCGTACAACGGCAACAGGGGCGTTCGCCCGCTCTGGTGGAATACCGCGAAATGAGTAAGCCGAACGGCTGAAAACAGAGGACCACCATCAAAGGAAGCCGTATCCCTCCGCCGTGGTGACAGCATGACGGTAAATACAAGATTGGTGAAGCAAGGCCCACGGGAACCAGCTTCCGCCCCACCGCGGGCGCGTGGTGGGGTCCGATGATGAAGCATTGCGACGGCAGGCGCGGCGCGTCTGCGACCGCCGCAAGGCGGATTCTATACACGGCAAGGAGCAATTTTTTATTATGCAACAAACCCAATTCGAGCGGGTCCATGATTTCGGGAACCTGTACGCGGGGTTTCTAAAGGCCCGCCGGGGCAAGAGGGGAAAGCCCAGCGTGGCGAAGTTTGAAGCTAACCTGCTGGAAGCCCTCTGCCTGCTGTCAATCATGCTGAAAAACAAGACGTACACCGTGTCGGACTATTTTGTTTTCCGGGTGTATGAGCCGAAAGAACGTATTGTAATGACAAATGCGTTCAAGGACAAGGTTGTTCAGCACTCTTTATGTGACAATGTTTTAGAGCCTGCATTTTCCCGGACCTTTATCCGCGGCAACTACGCGTCGCAAGAGGGCCGCGGGACCCACGACGGACTGTATAGACTGGAAGAGTTTATGCGGTCCTATTATTTTGAGCGGAAAGCGCGGGAGGAACAACGGTGCCGGGAGGAGGGGTTGCCGCGGCCCGACCCGCGCGCCGCCCATTATGCGGACGGCTGGGTTCTGAAATGCGACATCACAAAGTATTTCTACTCGATTCAGCATGAACAGCTGAAACGCATGGTGCGTCAATTTATCCACGACCGGGACGTTCTGTGGCTGGTTGACATGATAATTGACAGCACCGAAAACCCCGGAATTCCCATTGGGAACCAGACTTCACAATGGTTCGCGGTCATGTACCTTTCGGGACTTGACCATTTCATAAAAGAAAAGCTGGGAATCCGGTATTACGGAAGATATATGGACGACTTCTATTTAATCCATGAGGACAAGGAATATTTGCAGTATTGCCTCCGGGAAATTCAAGCGTATGTGGCCCGGCTGGGGCTGACGCTGAACCACAAAACCAACATTTTCCCGTTGCGCAACGGAATTGATTTCTTGGGATTCCATACGTATTTGACCGATTCGGGCAAAGTAGTTCGCAAGGTTAGGAGGGCAAGCAAGAGCAATGAGAAACGGAAGCTAAAGAAACAGCGGGCGTTACTGGACAAGGGGAAGATCACCCTTGCGGCAATCGAACAGTCTTACGGAAGCTGGCGGAGCCACGCGGAAAAGGGAAACTGCTATCACCTTATCCGGGAAACGGACCAGATTTTCAGAAGCCTTTTCCCTGAAAGCGTATGGCTGAACGGGAAGCGAAAAGCGAGAACCGCCGGAGAAAGCTATTTCTGCGGCTACCTCGCAAGCCCCGAAGAAGTGCGCAACACGCTTTCGGAGGGAGAAAAACAGACAAGGAGTGAAGGAACATGGCAAAGGCGTTGAGTTCGCTTGCCGCGGGCGCGCTGGTAAAGGACACCGGAACGCTATACAACGGCAAGGCGATTGTTTGGAAGATCGCGGACAAGAACCATGCGGGCTACCCCGCAAATTCCGTCACGCTGATTACTGAACGCATTATTTCGCTGAAATGCTTTGACGCTATCGAGAGCGGCAACAGCGACAGCAACCGGAAACGCTACGGAAATAACCGATGGATTTATGCCAATATCCGCCAATGGCTGAACAGTCAAGCGGCGGCGGGTCAGTGGTATTCGGCCCAGCACGGGCAGGACGCGCCGCCCAGCAACGCGAACGTGTGGGACAACTACAACGAATACCAGCAGGAAGCGGGATTTTTAGCGGGGTTCTCCGCGAACTTCCTTGCCGCCCTGCTGACCACCACCCACACCGTCGGCAAAGCACAGGTGGACGGAGGCGGAACAGAGAGTTGCACGGACAAAATCTTCCTTGCGACCTGTACGGAAGTGGGCTTGTCCGGCGACGTGACCGCCGGAAGCAAACTGGCCATATTCAGCAACGACGCTTCCCGGCAGGCGAAGCCGACGGCGGAGGCGGTCAGCAAGAGCGAGTACACAAACAGCAGTTTGAATGCAAATTCGCCTTGGTACTGGTGGCTGGCGGATGCCTATGCGTCCAACTCTTACTACGTCCGCGACGTCTATTCCTCCGGCGCTTTGAACTGGCTCAATGCGTACCGCGGCTACGGGGGCGTTCGCCCGCTTTGTAATATCAAATCTGACATCTTGGTATCTGATAACCAGGATTCGGACGGCGCATACACGATCATTTGGAACCGCGCCCCCTCCGCCCCGTCCACAATCACGGTCCCGGAGACGGTGCGCGGCGGGTCCACCCTTGAAATTAGCTGGGGGGCCTCCACCGACGCGGACGGGAACCTGTCGGGGTACATTTTGGAGCGGCAGAACAACGGCGGAAGCTGGGCGCAGGTCTACAAGGGAATCAACCGGAATTACACGGACAATATCACCTTTGGTTGGACAAGCGTTGCATACCGGGTCCGGGCTTACGACAGCGCGGGCGCGGAATCGGCCAACACCACAAGCAAGACCCGAACCGTGGTGAACAACACGCCGCCAACGATCAGCGGGAGTGATTCGGACCTTGGGGCAAAGACCGGGGCGTTCTCACAGGCGTACACGGTTACGGACGTAGACAGCGGCCAGACGATCACCGTTGTTGAGAAGATCGACGGCGTGCAAAAGCGGTCCTACACGGCGACCAGCGGGCAGGAATACACGTTCAACGTGACAGCGGACGAATGGGTGAAGCTGTCCAATGGGTCCCACACGCTGACGATCACGGCAACAGACAATTACGGCGGAGCCGCGACCCGGACTTATACGTTCAGCAAGAACGAAACGGAAATTGAAATCACCCTTGCAACCCCGCTTCCGGCGGACGCTATGATTACAAAAGCAATTATGAGCGTCACCCGGCAGATTCCCGCGGGCGCGGAATTTACCGTGGAAGTGTGCAACAACGGCAACGACGATTCCCCCACGTGGGAGGACGTGACGCAGGCGGTGAACAGCGGGAGCAAGTTTTTCTTTTCCAATGAGACAAAGACGGCGGAAAGCTGGGGATTCAACTTCCGAATCAAGGTGAAGCGCAACGGCGCAAGCGGAGATTGCTTTATTTCTTCTGTTGGGGGGAATTTTGAATGAGCGTACAGCACAAAGAAGATAGTATTCGGAATCTGCGACTTGTCCGGCTGGGCATTAAGCCCCCCGACGACTGGACCGACATTGCACAGGTGCGGGAGGCAAAGAAAGAGGAAATCGGCCTTGCGTGTTCTGCGGCAATCTATGCGGGAATTGACGTGGGCGGAAAGCATTTCAGCTTGACAGAACACGACCAAACGGAAATCATGGCACAATACACGTTCGTAAAGGAGGGGGCCGAAGCGGTCCCCTATCACGCGGACGGGGAACTGTGCCGAATGTTTACAGCGCAGGAATTCACGGAAATTTCGACGGCGGCGACGGCGCACATCTTCTATCACCGGACCTACTGCAACCATGTAAACGCGTGGATTGCGCGGGCGGGACTGGACGAAGTGGAGGCGATCACATACGGCGCGGAACTTCCGGAAGACCTTGCCGCAAGCATGGCGGCAATCATTGAGGCCGCGGGTGGTGGTACGAAATGAAACGCATATTGACTATTTGGGCCGCGCTGGGGTGCGTATATGTGGCCCTTGAAACCTGCTTCCGGGGGTACTCTCACCCGTCCATGCTGATTGTAGGCGGGCTTTGCGGGGTGCTTGTGGGGGAAATCAACCAGCGGCCCGGATTCTACCGCGCCCCGGTCATCGTTCAATCGGTGGCCGGGGCGTTGATCGTGCTTGCGGTAGAGTTTGTAAGCGGGTGCGTTCTGAACCTCTGGTTAGGGCTTGGCGTATGGGATTACAGCAACCAACCGGGAAACCTGCTGGGGCAGGTATGCCCGGCGTTCGGCCTGCTGTGGTTTCTTATTATGCCCCTTGCGATTTGGGCGGAGGACACGGCCCGGTTTCTGATATGGGAATACGAACGGGCAGTTTACGGAGAAAGCGGAGAACCGCCCGACGTTAAACCATATTCGCTGAAAAGCGTTTACAGTGATTTTGTCCACGGGAGGTAAAGGGCGTGACAATCAAAGAATTACTTTCCGGGGGCGGAATTATTGGGGCCGTTGTCCTGCTTCTGGCGCTGGTGGAGATTTCCCCCATTAAGATCAACCCGTGGTCGGCCATTGGAAAAGCAATCGGGCGGGCGATCAATGGGGACGTGATCGAAAAGCTGGAAGCTACCCGGAAAGCCCTTGATGACCACATCAGGACAGACGACGCGCGAAATGCGGATATGCACCGGGCCGCGATCTTGCGGTTCAACAACGAACTTTTAAGGGATATTCCCCACACGCGGGAAGAGTTCATAGAGGTTTTAAGCGAAATTGACTTTTACGAACAGTATTGCGAAAGTCACCCGGACTACAAAAACAACCGCGCCGTTCACGCGGTTGCCAATATCAAGCGGGTGTACGACGACCGCTTGATTAAACACGATTTTTTATGAAAGGCGGTGCGGGACGTGCAGTACATCATAAGCGCCGCCGCCGGGCTTGCGGGCGGAATTGCCGCGGTCCTCCTATTCGGGGGACGGCGAAGCCGCCGGAAGAAGGAGCAGGACCGCCGGAAGATCGAATTTTCAAAGCTGGTTCTTTCGGCGGTGCTTTTGACCTATTTTGCGGGGTTTATCGTCGGCGCGCGGGCCGTCATTCTGGACCCAAACCAATTAGGCGTGTTTCTTGCCTACGTAGGGACCCCGGCGGCAACGGCTATCGGCTTTTATTCGTGGAAAGCAAAGGCGGAAAACGTTGTGAAGATCAAGCGGGCGAACCCGACGGCGACGGAGGGAATACCCGTGGACCTGAACAATATTCAGCCATAGCGGAGGAACACCAATGACACAGGAACAGAAATCATTTATCGAGCGGGTGGGCGCGCTGGCCGCGGCAGATATGCAGAAAAGCGGCGTGCTTGCCTCCTTGACTATCGCACAGGCGATCTTGGAAAGCGGCTGGGGTAAATCCGGGCTGACCGTCAAGGCAAACGCCCTGTTCGGTATCAAGGCCGGGACAAGCTGGAAGGGACGCGTTTACAGCACAAAAACGCAAGAGTGTTACGACGGCGTGAACTTTACCACCGTGACGGCCCTTTTCCGGGCATACGACAGTTGGGAAGAGAGCGTGGCGGACCATTCGGCATTACTCACGGGCGCGGCCCGGTACAAAGCCGTCATCGGGGAGCGGGACTATAAAACCGCTTGCCGGGCGATCAAGGCGGCGGGCTATGCCACGGACCCGCAGTACGCGGACAAGCTGATTCGGCTTATCGAATCATACGGCCTAACGGCCTACGACGGCGCAGGACAGGCCGGAGCAGGCGGCGGGTCAAATACCACGGCGGGGGCGGGAAGCCCCGCAGACGCGAAGGGAGACGGGAAAATGAAAGCGTCTGAATTCATTGAGAAACTGCAAGACATCGTGGACCATTACAAAACCCTTTATGTCATGGGGTGCTTTGGCGCGCCCCTGACCGGGGGAAATGTGTCTCGGTATTGCACAAACCACAGTTACAACAAGCAGGCGGCACGAACGGCAATGATTAAGGCCGCGGC
>ERZ824575.521-NODE-521-length-48729-cov-7.287731_pt1 | contig 48729 bp, 46 predicted proteins | sample MGYA00519470_ERZ824575 | MGnify/ENA primary metagenome ERZ824575 (study PRJEB31778, sample SAMEA3449170) | human gut metagenome | biome: human gut; feature: human-associated habitat; material: faeces | place: United Kingdom | collected 2010/2012 ... | reverse complement strand
TTTACTCCTTCAGTCGCCTGCGGCGACAGCTCCCTCAAGAGGGAGCCTTGGCAAGACTCCGAGTTTAAACCTACTACATGGCTACTGCCGTAGGGGAGGGGCTTGCTCCTCCCGCCGTTGAAGTCTGTACAAATTCCAATCACGGGAGGGGCAAGCCCCTCCCGTACATTATCAAATTTTGTTGGCGCAGCGGCGACCTCGGGTTTCACCCGGGCTTACACCCCCTACTTTGGCTTGAAAGATTTTGCCGTTGGGGAAAATGGGTCTTGCAAGGCTGCTGCAGAACTTTGTTTAAGCCGCCTGCGGCGACTTAAATGGGCGCGGTAACATGATCAAATAAGTCATATAAAGCTATATTCCGCGCCGCTTGACATCTCTCCGTATATATGATATAATGAAGCCGGAATTAGAACGGTCGTTTGAAAACGGAACGGGGCGATGCTGAATGAAGATAAACGGAACGGGAATACTTTCCGGAATGAAGAAAAAGCGTGAGGGTGCGATGGAGAACATCAGAACGTCCACCTTCCGCTTGCTTGCGGGGCGCGGATATGCCAATGTATCTATGCGCGACATCGCAGCCGAGGCGGGTGTGGCGCTGAGCCAGATCGCCTATTATTATCACAGCAAGGAAGCGCTCATCTCCGAGGTCGTTAACGATGCCGTCGAGCGCGGCATATGCGGCTTTGCCGCGGCAGTTTCCGGTGACGGTGACGATCCGGTCGCCGCTGCGGGCAGGTATTTTTCCGGTCTTTCGGGCGAAAACGCCGATCTGTGGCGTGTTATTCTGGATTCCGTCTGTCAGTCAATGTGGGCTCCGGCGTTCCGCGGCAGCGCAAAGGAATTTTTCGCGCGGCTTTCGGAGATACTTGACGAGAGGATGAAGGCGTGCGGCATGCGCGCCGACGCGGGAAGCGCGGAGAGCATAATCGGCGGTCTTTTCGGCTCGTCGGTGATGCGCACGCTTGCCGCCGCAAACTGAAAAAAGAAAATCGGGAGAGCTTTCGCAGAGCGGGAGCGGATGGACACTACAATGAAAATTGCAATAATCTGTGATGTTCTCGGCAAGGAAAACAACGGCACGACCGTTGCAGCCATGAACCTGATACGGTCGCTCAAAGCCAAGGGTCACGACGTGCGCGTCGTTTGCCCCGATGAGGATCGCCGGGGCGACGAGGGCTTTTACATCGTAAAAAAGATAAATTTCGGAATATTCAACGAATATGTTGAGGAAAACGGAGTGGTGATATCCCGCCCCGACGAGGACACGCTGCGCACCGTTATTCACGATGCCGACGTGTGCCATCTTGTGACACCGTTCTTTATGGCGCATAAGGGGATGGAGATCGCGCGTGAATACGGCGTGCCGGTCACGGCGTCCTTCCACTGCCAGGCGGAGAATATCTCGAGCCACCTCTTCCTCATGAATTCGACGCGTTTCAACACCAAGATATACAAGACGCTTTACAGCTATGTTTACAAATACTGCACCGCGGTGCACTACCCCACGCAGTTCATCTGCGATGTTTTTGAGCGCGAGTGCGGTCATACGACGAACCATTACGTCATTTCCAACGGAGTGGGCAAAGAGTTCGTGCGCGACCCGCAGCCCAAGCCCGCCGAGTTTGCCGACAAAAAGGTGATACTCTTTACCGGGCGCTATTCGCGCGAAAAGAGCCATCGTGTGCTTATCGACGGAGTGGCGGCAACGCGCGACCCCGGCAGGATACAGCTTGTTTTTGCGGGGTGCGGTCCGCTTGACGAAAAGCTGCACGAATATGCCGCCAAGGTGCTGCCGGCTGAAAATCAGCCGCTCTTCCGCTTCTTTTCACGCCCCGAAATGCTTAAGGTGCTGAACTATGCCGATCTTTACGTCCATCCCGCCGAGATAGAGATAGAGGCTATTGCCTGCCTTGAGGCGATAAAGTGCGGGCTCGTTCCCGTGATAGCGGATTCTCCCCGCTCGGCGACGAGATATTTTGCGCTTACCGAGAAAAATCTTTTCAGGTACGATTCGCCCGAGGACCTTGCCTCGTGCATCGACTACTGGCTCGACGATCCCGACGCGCTCGAGCGCTGCCGCCGCGAGTATGAGGGCTATTCGGCGCAGTTCGACCGCGATGTCTGCATGGATCGCATGGAGGGAATGCTGCGCGATGCGGCGGCAAGCAGAAAGAACTGAGACCGAGGAATTTTAAAGAGACTCCGACGATGAATTTTTTCACCAAAGACAGACGGGAACCCGAAGCCGCAGCACGTGTGGTCGAGTTCTCGGACGAAAAAAACGACGATTTTGCAACGCAGCGCAAGGCGGATGCCGTTGACGGCAGATACCGTTACAGTCACGGTGTCGCGTGGCATCTTTCTTCGTTCGTTCTTTACCGCCTGATAGCCACTCCCGTGGCATATTGCTACTGCCGTGCACGCTTTCGCGTAAAAATACGCGGTAAGAAGAATCTGCGCGGTCTGCGCGGCGGATATTTTCTGTACGGAAACCACACGCAGGGGGCGGCGGATGCCTTTATACCGTCGCTCATCACCTTTCCGCGCCGCTGCGATATAGTCTGCGGGCGCGAGACGGTGTCGATACCCGTCATAAAGTATATAGTGCCGATGGTGGGCTGCATACCGCTCGGCTCCACGGTCGGCGGCTGCCTCAACTTTGCCGAGGCGCTCGGAGACAGCATCGACGCGGGTCATGCGGTCACGATCTATCCCGAGGCGCACATCTGGCCCTATTGCAATTTTATCCGTAATTACCCGTCGGGGTCATTTATGTATCCCGGCAGGCTTGACGTGCCCGCGGTCGGCTTTACCGTCACATACCGGCAGCGCCGTTTTCTGCGCGGGATGCACCCGGATATCACCGTTACGGTCGGCAAACCGGTATATCCCGACGAATATGCCACGCGCGACGAGCTGCGCGACCGCATTCGCGGCTTTATGACCGATACGGTCGATTCCGAGGGCAGCTACGAATATATAAAATACAAAAAGAAATAACAGCCGCGCCTTGGCGCGGTAGCCTGCGTTTCATTTATTCCCGGAGGTTTTGTGCCATGAAGGTATGTCTTTTCAACGATTCTTTTCCGCCTCTTATCGACGGCGTTGTGAACACCGTGGTCAATTATGCCATGGTGATACAGAAAAAATACGGCGACGTGCTTGTCGCCACGCCGAAATATCCCGGCGTTACCGATAATTATCCCTTTGAGGTGCTGAGATATCCGAGCATCAACACGGTGCGCATGGTCGGATATCGCACCGGCAACCCGTTTGACGCGGCGGCAATGCGGCGTATGTCGGATTTCGCACCTGATATACTCCATTCGCATTGCCCCATGGCGTCGCTTTTCATGGCGCGCGAGCTGCGCAATCTGACGGGCGCGCCGATAATACTGACATATCACACGAAATTCGATATTGACATAAAGCGCGCGCTCAAGATCGGCTCGCTGAGTGATGCCGCCATACGCGCCGTTGTGGAGAACATTGCCGCGGCGGACGAGGTGTGGGCTGTTAACGAGGGTGCGGGCGAGAACCTCAAGAGTCTCGGCTTTGAGGGCGAGATACGTATTATGCCGAACGGTGTCGAGTTCCCGCAGGGTGCGGCTCCCGATGCCGATATAGTCGCGGTGCGTGCTGAGTATTCGGTCCCGTCCGACCGTCCGGTCTTTCTTTTCGTCGGCAGGATGATGTGGTACAAGGGGCAGAAGATCATTATCGACGGTCTGCGCGACATCAAGGCGGCGGGCAAGCGATTCTCGATGCTCTTTGTCGGCGACGGCTCCGATCTTGAGGCGATAAAAAAATACGCCGCCGACGCAGGGCTGGCGGAGGAATGCATCTTTCCGGGGGCGATACGCGACCGTGAGAAGCTGCGTGCTATATATTCGCTGGCGGATATGTTCCTTCTGCCGTCGGTGTTCGACAATAACCCGATAGTCGTCAAAGAGGCTGCGGCGTGCGGCACAGCAAGTGTGCTCGTGCGCGGGTCGAGCTCTGCCGAGGGCGTGACCGACGGCGAAAACGGCATTCTCATCGGTGAGGACGCCGATTCAATGGCTGCGGCGCTTATGCGCATATGCGACGGAGACAGTGAAGCGGGCGAAAAAAGGCTTTCGCGCAGGCTCGGCGACGCCGCGATGCATGAGCTTTACGTATCCTGGGAGGACCGCATCGACGTTGCCGTGGCGCGCTACCGCGAGGTGATCGAAATGAAAAACCGCGGCGAGCTTGAGCCGCGCCGCGCAAAGCTCGACCGTGCCATCACCGCGCTCAGCGAAATACAGAACGGTCTTGACAAGGTGCGCGATTTCTTTACCGGTACGGGTCAGATATTCTGATATGAAATAAAAACAAACGAGGCGAACAAATTTGAACGAAATTCCCGGAGCGCTGCTTGACGCTCTTATCGACACGGCAAAGCTTTTGCCGATACTTTTTCTCACATACCTTGCAATGGAGGCGATCGAACACTATGCGGGCGAGCGCACATATGCATGGATAAAAAAAGCCCGCGGCGCAGGTCCTTTGTTCGGCGGGCTTATGGGAATAATACCGCAGTGCGGCTTTGCCGGCGGCGCTGCGAGCCTTTATGCCGCGGGGGCTGTCACGGCGGGAACGCTTGCGGCGGTCTTTGTTGCAACGTCCGACGAAATGCTGCCTATCCTCATCTCCGAGGGCAGCGGGGCGGTCATATGGAAGATAATGCTCTTCAAGTTTATCGCGGCGGTCATATCCGGCTTTGCCGTTGACATCTGTCTGCGCGCCGTACGCCGCAAAAGCGGCAGCGTCGGCGCGGAGGAGGATGTGAATATCTCGGCGGTATGCGAGCGCGACGGCTGCGCCTGCGAGGAGGATGAGCACGGCGGGATCTTTCTTCCCGCGCTGCACCATACGCTGAAGATAGGGCTGCTCATTCTTGTCGCTTCGGCTCTGCTCGGTGTCGTTTTCTGTTTTGTGGGCGAGGACGAGTTTTCACGCCTTCCGATAAACGTGCCCGTGCTCGGCGAGGCTATGGCGGCGCTTCTCGGGCTTATCCCCAATTGCTCGGTATCGGTGCTCTTCACAAAGCTGTATGTCGGCGGCGTGATGGGTATAGGGCCGATGCTCGCGGGGCTTTGCGCCAACGGCGGCGTGGGGCTTCTCGTGCTTTTCCGCATGAACGGGAACGTAAGAAAAAACATTGCCTTTACCGCGCTCATGTGGGCGCTCGGCACAGTGTGGGGCGTTGCGGCGCACTATATTTTCCCGCTTATTTTGTGAATGAATAAAGCTTTGCTATGTCCGCGAGGGCATTGCGTGCCGCTTCGATCGGCTCCGCAGTTGTTGCGGAGCCGTTTTTTTGCGCTGCCGACTCTGCCGCGGTAAAAAGTTCATCGGCGGTCAGCCCGTCGAGCGGGATATATTCCGTCCCCGTGTGCGCGGCGGCAAAGCCCGCGACCTTGGGGTCATATCCGACGGCGACCGCCGGCGTGCCCGCAAGCGCAGCAAACACGGCTGCGTGCAGCCGCTCCGCCATAACGAGCGACGCTCCGCTCATGAGCGTGACGAGCTGCCCCGGCGTCAGACTCCCCGCGGGGAGCACGGCGGCACCGCCGCACTGTGCGGCAAGACGGCGGCAAAGCGTGTCATCCGACGGCGCAAGCGCCAAAAATACGGGTGAGGTCCCGGTCGCGGCGGCAAAGCGCGCAGAAAAAGCGCATATCTCACGCGCGGCGTTGATCTCGGCTTTTTTGCCGCCCGCGCCGCGCAGCGACGCGGTCGGGCGCGGACAGATCATAAAATATCCGCCATCGATGCCGAGCGACGCGATATATCCGTCGGGCAGCGGCTCGGGCAGGATGAGGAGCGCGGGGTCTGCTGCGGTGACGACATGCTTTGCCCCGAGAGCGGCAAAGCCTTCCGCCGCCGCTGCGTCGCGTGCATATATCGCCGACGCCGAACGCACGGCGCGTGACGCGATACGGCGCGCAGCGGGGGAGAGGAGCGGTCCCACGCCGCCCCATATCACAACGCGGCAGCCGCGCCGCCGTGCGGCGCGCACGGCAAGCGCATAGCTTGCGAGCGAGCGAAGGCTGGTGGCGTTCTGCAAAAGACTGCCGCCGCCGAGCAGAAGAAGGCGCGACGTGCGCAGTGCTTTTGCCGCCGCGAGCGGAGACGTAAGGAAGATCGGCTCGGCTTCGGGCGGAATGCCGGCGCCGGTGCTGCCGCGGCAGAGAGCGCGCACCGGTTCATCGGGCAGCGCGTGCGAAAGCCCGTCGACGATCGCCGCGAGAGAAGCGTCGTCCCCGGCGTTGCCCGCACCGTAATAGCCGCACATCACAATGCCGCGGCGGCCGTCCGCCGCTGCCTCGCGCAGCACGTCGAGCGTGCGTGCCGCGGTGACATCGATATCAAAGTGCTCCTTCACCGCTTTGCGACAGAATGCGCCGAGCGCGGCACGTCCGGAGCTGTCCGTCTCCGCAAAACGGCGTATCCCGTTCAGAATAAGCGTGTCGGTGTCGGTGGGCGCCGCCGTGCGGCAGGTTAGATTGTCGCCGATCGACGGGGCGAGATTTTCGGGCGTGAGCAGCCCGCGGCAGCCTGCATCTCCCGCAAGTATCACCGGAACTCCCGCTGCCATTGCCTCAAGGGCCGCACGCGAGGTGCCGACGAAAATATCTGCTTTGGCGGCGCAGGCGGCTGCATCGTCCGAGGCTCCGGGGCATATGACGGCATCCCGCCCCACCGCGCGGTTTACTTCCTCTGCCTCCGCACGCACCGCGCCGAGCATCCTGCCGCCGCCGATGACGGTCAGTGTGGGCGAAAGCTCCGCAAACTCGCGGCAAATGTCGGGAAAAATGCGGCAGAGCGACATTGCGGCGGCACATGAGTCGCGGTCAAGGCGGCAGGTCGTTACGATATCAAGCCCGCCGCGCGTCGCACGCGTCGCCGTGTCGGGTATCTCAACTCCGTTCGGTATGACCGCGATCCCGGCGCGCGGTATTCGGTATGTCGCGGCGGTGTAATCGGCAATGTCGTCGCTTACCGCCACCGTCCGTTCTCCCCAAGTCGAAAAACGTGCGCCGGGCGCGTGCGGGTCGTATATCCCGTGCACGGTCACGACCGCCGGCGGGACAGTGCGCGAAAGGCGGCGCGCGATGTGCGCGGCAAAGGCGGGTAGCCTGCCGTGCGCGTGTATCACGTCAAAGCATTCCCGCCCGCAGAGCGAGACGATGCCCGAAGCCGAACGCATGACGGCGAGCGGCGAGCGGCGGTCGAGCGGCAGCCTGACATGGCGCACTCCCGCAGCCGTCAGCGCACCGACAAGGCAGCCGCCGGCGGAGGCGACCGTTACCTCGTTGCCGCTCCGCCTCAGTGCGCGCGAAAGCGTCAGAACGTGCGTCTCGGCACCGCCGTGTCCCATCGACATTGCGAGGATAAGTATATTCATTTTCCGCCCCTCCCTTCTTTTGCCGCACGCGGCAGGTCGCTGTATAATGATATTATACATTTTTTCATCCGCGATTGCAAGTATCGACGAATCTATTGACTTTTGCGCGTTTTCGGGATATAATTTGCATGAAATAAAAAATCGGAGGACCGAAATGTCTTACTCAACGAAAAATCCCGTTCCGGCGCTGCCGCACGTAATACACAGTGCGGAAATTCCCGCCGGGCACGTTCAGGGCATTGCCGTGGACGACGAGCATAAGTACATATACTATTCCTTTACTACCGTTTTTGTAAAGGCGGATCTTAACGGAAATGTTATCGGCACCGTGACAGGGCTTACCGGTCACCTCGGCTGCATTTCCTACAACAGCGACGACGGCAGGGTCTACGGGTCGATAGAATACAAGCACGACTCGATAGGAAAGGGCATTATGGAGTGCACCGGCGTCGCCCTTGCCGAGGAGGATGCCTTCTATGTCGCCATGTTCGACGTTGACAAGATCGACCGCATAGGCATGGATGCGGAGCGCGACGGCATCATGCGCGCGGTATATCTGCCAGAGGTCGTGGCTGATTATTCTGCCAAGAACGCCGACGGCAGCGACCACCGCTTTGCCTGCTCGGGCATCGACGGCACCGGTTTCGGTCCCGTCCCCGGTTCTCCCGCCGGCTCTCCCCGTATGCTTTTCGTTGCCTACGGCATTTACGGCGACGTGAACCGCACCGATAACGACAACCAGGTCATTCTCATGTTCGACTGGCGCAAATTCGGCGACGCGGCAAAGCCGCTGTCGCAGGCAGAGCCGCATCACTCGGGCGTGACGGCGGAGGAGAGATATTTCCTCTACACGGGCAACACCAACTGGGGCATTCAGAACCTTGAATACGACAGCTACCTCGACGCATGGCTCGTTGCCGTCTATGTCGGCAAGAAGCCGGAGTTCAAAAATCCGCCTATGTTCATCATCGACGGCAAACGCGCACCCGAGGAGCGCGAGGTGCCCGGTCTCGGCATCAGGGGCAAAATGCTGACGCTTGCGGCGCTCGGCGGCACCGACGAGGCGCACGGGCTGCGTTACTGCACCTTCCCGAAGGGGCAGACCGGCGTTTATTCGATCGGCGGCGGATACTATTATTTCTCATACGAAAAGAAAGCCGAACACGACGGCGAAAAGTATTTCTCATCCGATGTGAAGCTTTGCCGCTTTACGGGTGAGGGCGACACCCTCTTTGAGGTTATTGAATAAGAAAGGGGAAAAAACAATGTTGCTTTCAACACAGACATCACACATGGTCAACACCCTCGGCTTTGAGGAGGGCGTCCTCACGCTCAAGCGCGCAGGCTACGATGCGCTCGACCTTTCGCTTTTCAGCATGACGCGCAACGACTCGCCCTATGTCGGCGACGGCTGGCGCGAATACACCGAGGCGCAGCGCCGCTTTGCCGATGCAAACGGCATCGTTTTCAACCAGGCGCACGCTCCGTTCTCGTTCAAGTGGGACGATCCCGCAGTGCGTGAGGGCACGGCTCAGCCGCGCGTGCTCCGCTCGTTCGAAATAGCCGCCATGATGGGCGCAGATACGATAATCGTTCATCCGCTCCACTATTGCGAATACAAGGGCCACGAGGAGGAGATGCACGAGCTGAACCTCGCGTATTACCGCTCGATGATACCCTATTGCCGCGAATACGGTATAAAGGTCGCTGTCGAAAATATGTGGCAGAACGACCGCCGCCGCCGTTTCATCACATATGACGTTGCCGCGCATCCAGAGGATCTTGCCGCATACATCGACGAGCTTGACAGCGAGTGGATCGTCGCCTGCCTCGACCTCGGTCACTGCGGCCTGGTCGGCGAGGAGGCCGACAACTGCATCCGCATTCTCGGTCACGACCGCCTCAAGGCGCTGCACGTGCACGACAACAACTACCGCGAGGATTCACACACCATGCCCGGCATGGGGCTGATGAACTGGGATGCCATCTGCTCCGCTCTGCACGATATAAACTATGACGGTGAGTTCACATACGAGGCAGACTCCTTCCTGCGCAACTTCCCGAAGGATTACCTCGAGAGAGCCGCTGCCTTTATGGTCCAGACCGGAAGATATCTTATCGATAAGATCGGTCTCTGATAAAGCGGAAAAAACAATAGCATCCGAGCCCGCGGTGATTGTCACCGCGGGCTCGGATGTTTTATTGAACTTTATGTTGTCAGGAGAGCATTGCTTCCATTTCCGAAAGCTCGGTGTCGCCGGTCGACTGCGTCATGGTGATGTTTACGAGATAGTTACCGACGATGCGCAGATATATCGCCTGCTTTATCACAAGACCGCTCAGCATGATGGAGCCGTCAATGCGCTTGTAGGTGTTTCCGCCCAGCACAACGTCCGACGTTTCGCCGAATTTGTAGGTGGCGCCGTCGAGCTGTTCGAGCATTGTTTTTTTGAATTCATCGACATAATCGTCGATGTCGTTCAGCGCGGTGGCGAGAGCAGATTGTTTTTCGACCGTCATGGTGATGCTGCTGCCTATGACGCTTAAAGCCTGAAATTCAATGGTGGATTCAAGCTCCGATGAGTCAAAGCTGTCACCGTCCTTCATCATCTCAAGACCTACGCCGAGCATCTTGGCTATTTCCTCGTCGGTGGCAAATGTCCAGTCGTCGGGCTTTGTGAAGGTAAGCTCCGCAAAATCGCTGTGGTAGACGTTGCCCGTCACCGTTCCGCGAGCATACTTTTTCGTCGTTCCCTTATCGGAGCCGCACGCGGCAAGGGAGACGGCTGACAGGAGCATGAGCACTGCCAGTGCAAGAGCGGCTGTTTTTCTGATCCTCATAATGTTTATCGCCTTTCGCTTTATTCCGACCTTTAAAGATATTACCGGCCGGTGTTTTAAATTTTGTATAATTATTATACATAATTAATTGCGTAATGTCAATATGCGAAAGAAAAACAGCAATAATTTTGATGGATATTGTCGAATTTATTCAAGCGATGCGAAAAATGCGTTGCAAAGACGCGGGAAAACGAAATTTTCCTGGTTGTGCAGCATATGCATCGCAAAGAAGAGCGAGGACCGGGACTCGGGATCGACTATGACATAGGAGCCCGCCGCGCCCTGCCAGCCGAACTGACCGAGCGGAGAAAGAGAGCCGCCCGCGCCGCCGAGGTATGTGCGCACACCGTAGCCGTAGCCGTAGCCGACAAGCCCGTGCCAGCGCTCCTCAAATTCGGTGAGCTGTGCGGGCGTGAGGCAGTTGCGGCGCAGAAGATCGACCGAGCGGGAAGAGAGAATACGCGCTCCTGTCGCTGCCACGCCGCCGCATGCCAATGCGTCGGCAAATTTTATATAATCGGAAACGGATGATATGAGTCCCGCTCCGCCGCTGTCGTAATCGCTGCCGAGTATGTAGACGTTCGTCTGCGGCGTTTCCACCGCCCTGTGAGCCTTTTCACTGAAGCTGTACTGCTTTGCCATGCGTTCGCGCACGCTGTCCGTCATGCGGAAGCCGCTATCACTCATGCCGCAGGGGACAAGCACGGTCCGCTTCACATAATCGGCAAATCTTTCGCCCGTTATCGCTTCTACGGCTGCCGCAAGGATATCGTGCGAAAGCCCGTATCTGAAGTGAGCGCCCGGCTCAAAGTCGAGCGGCATGCGCGCCATTGCCGCCACGGTCTCGCGTGTGGGGCATCTGCCGCCGGTGCGGGACTGCACGTCCTGAATGTAGGGCGAGGTGAGGTCATAGGCATAGCCCGAGGTCATATTGAAGAGGTGACGCATGAGTATCGGGCTTTTGGCGGGTTCGGCATAGGCTCCGCCAGCCGCACGGACCTTCACTCCGGCAAATTCGGGCAGATAATTGCTCACGGGGTCGGACATGACGAATCCGCCGCGCTCCATAAGTGCCAGCGCCGCGACGACGGTCACGACCTTGGTGCAGGAATACATATAATAAAGCTCATTGCCCGTCACGGGCTTTTTTTCTTCCATATCGGAATAGCCGGCGCTGTGGCGGTAAAGTATTTTGTGGTCGCGGGCGACGGTGACATCCATGCCGGGAAAGCCGTGCGCGGGAAGTGAATCGACGAACGAGCCGAGAATTTCAAAGTTATCCATTTTGATCATTCCTTTTTTACTGAACTGAAATATCCGCAAAGAGAGAGGCTATGTCGGCGCTGTATGCGTCGCCGGCGGCGGAGGAGAGGGCTTTGGCTATATCCGCGTATGCGAGCGGCACACCTACGAGGGCGCGCGCGGCTGCCGCGGGCATTTCGGGGTCAAGGGCATCCGAGTCGGCGGTGCAGTCGGTTATCCTGCCGCCCGATACGCTCATGCGCAGCGTTATGCCTCCCCATGGAAATCTGCCCGATACCTCGTCGGTCATCGGCGGGTTCGTGCCGTAAAGCCATTCGGGAGAGGAGAGCATTTTTTCGGTTTCCGCATAAAGCGACGGATCGGGGAGCGTGAGCTCTGCCACCTCGCCGTCCGCCATATCCGCGTATGCACGGCGCAGCGCGGCGCAAAAAGCGGGAACTGTCAACCCTTCGCAAAGCGTATTGAGATTCACAACGCGCGAGCGGACCGATTCTATTCCTTTTGCCTGCAGCTTGCTTTTTTTGACGGTCAGGTAGCGCGCCATTGCGCCGAAGTCGCAGTCTATCAGCACCGTTCCGTGGTGGCAGTGCGCGTCGCCGACCGAAAAGAAGGCGTTGCCCGAAAATTTTGCGCCGTCCGCGGTTATGTCGTTTCTGCCCGTCGGCTGTGCGTCGATGCCGAATTCGCGGCAGGCGGCGGCGATCACCGACAACTGACGCTGGACGTCGTAGTCCTCACCGCGCGCTATAAAGCTGAAGCAGAGGTTGCCCATGTCGTGACGCACGGCTCCGCCGCCCGAAAGTCTGCGCGCAAGATGGCCGCCGTCGGCTGCAAGCTCGGCTACGCGGCATTCGGCATAGCAGTTTTGGTTTTTTCCGATAACTATCGTATTGTCGTTCTGCCACAAAAACATTATCGAGGTGTTATCGGGCAGTGTGCGCGTGAGGTATTCCTCGGCGGCAAGGTTGCGGTAGGGCGATGTGAAGCGCGATTCGCAGATGAGAAATTTTTTTCGATCTTTCATGATGAAATGATTATACACGACGCGGCGTCGGTTGTCAACCTCTCAGAGACGGAAAATGAAAAAACTTTTCATGTAATTACACAAAAATCGAAAAAAATTGAGTCAGTAAGGCAAATCTGCTTGACAATGAGGTTGATATATGCTATACTCAGGTCAGCAAAAGCAAAAAGTGATGTAATTACATATCACGCAAGCACGAAAGGAATGGTAACGGGAATGAGCGTTATGCCGTCAAAGGACAAGGCGACGGGGATGTACCGTAAGATGTACGAGATCCGTCAGTATGAGGAAACAGTAAAGTACCTGTTTTTCGAAGGGATCATGCCGGGCACGATCCATCAGAGCGCAGGTGAGGAGGCGACCGCGGTCGGAACTATCTACGACCTGCGCCGCGAGGATGTTATTTTTTCAACGCACCGTCCCGCGGGACACGACCTTGCAAAGGGTGTGTCGCTGCGCGGAATGATGTGCGAGATGTTCGGCAAAGCCGACGGCTGCTGCAAGGGTAAGGGCGGCGCCATGCATACGGGAGATTTTTCGATAGGCGCTCCCCCCGCAAACGCGATCGTCGGCGGAAATATCCCGATCGCGGCGGGTGCGGCACTTGCGTTCAAGATGCAGCACAAGGATAATGTTGCCGTATCCTTTATGGGCGACGGCGCGACCAACGAGGGTTCCTTCCACGAGGGTCTCAACTTTGCAGCCGTGTGGAAGCTGCCGGTGGTATATGTCTGCGAGAACAACCTTTACTCCGCGACGACGTCTATCCACCTCACCACGCTGCTCGAAAACCCCGCTGCCGACCGCGGCTCGGCTTACGGTATCCCCTCCGAGGTCGTTGACGGCGAGGACGTGCTTGCCGTAAACGAGGCAATGGCGAGAGCCGTCGCACGCGCAAGAGCAGGCGAGGGTCCGACGATCCTTGAGCTCAAGACCTACCGCAAGTACGGTCATTCGCGCAACGATGCCTGCGGCTACCGTCCCAAGGACGAAGAGGCTGCATGGTTCGCACGCGATCCGGTCAAATGCTTCCGCGAAAAGCTCATCGCCGAGGGCGTTGCCACCGACGAAGAGCTGAAGGCGATCGAGGACGAGGTCGATGAGGCGATCGACGATGCGGTCGAATACGCCAAGGCAGCGCCCTATCCGACGCTCGAAAGCGCGCTTGAAGACGTTTATGCGGACTGAAGCGCACCGTCAAATGAATGAAAGGAAATCAATATAAATGGCAATGATGTCGATAGCGGACGCTCTCAAGTCCGCAATAGCTGAGGAAATGCGCCGCGACCCTGCGGTATATGTAATGGGTGAAGATGAGGATATCCCCGGCGGTATGGGCGGTGCCTTTACCGTAACGAAGGGTATCGGCGACGAGTTCGGAAGAATGGAGAACCGCGGCGGTGTCGTCAGTGAGGGACGCTGCATAAACACGCCTATCTCCGAGATCATGATAGCGGGCGTCTGCGTCGGCTCGGCAATGTACGGAATGCGTCCCGTCGCCGACCTGCAGTACTGCGACTTCCTTTTCTGCATGATGGATCAGCTCGTCAACCAGGCTGCAAAGATGAGATATATGTCCGGCGGCGCGCTCAAGGTGCCTATGGTCATGCGTTGCCCGTCGGGTGCGACTAACCGCGGCGCACAGCACGCACAGAGCCCCGAAACTTATTTTGCGCACGTTCCGGGTCTCAAGGTCATCTGCCCCTCCACGGCATATGATGCCAAGGGCATGATGAAGACCGCCATCCGCGACGATAACCCCGTCATCGTGTTCGAGCACAAGCTCCTTTACGGTTCAAAGCGTAAAGAGGCGGGCGCTCTCAACTCTGCGGGCGAGGTGCCGGACGGCGATTACACCGTCCCGTTCGGAAAAGCCGCCATCCGCCGCGAGGGTAAGGACATCACCATCGTTGCGAACCTGCTCATGAGCTACCGCGCGCAGGAGGCTGCCGCCGAGCTTGAAAAGGAGGGTATCTCCTGCGAGATCATCGACCCCCGCACGCTCGTTCCCTTTGACTATGAGACTGTCGTCGAGTCCGTCCGCAAGACCGGCAAGCTGATGATAGTGCACGAGGATACATATAACTGCGGCTGGGGCGCACAGGTCGCATCCTATTTTGCCGAGCACGAGATATTCCTGCTTGACGCACCCGTTGTGCGCGTTGCCGCACTCGACACCCCCGCCCCCTTCTCACCCGTGCTCGAAAACTACGTTATCCCCTCAAAGGAGCGGATAATGGAGGAAGCACGCAAGCTTGCAAAGCTCTGATAAGAGGTAGAACATGGTAAAGAAAGTCGTAATGCCGTCGGCGGGTCAGACCACCGACGTGGCAACGGTAACAAAGCTCCATGTCGCCGTCGGCGATGCCGTCCGCAAGGGCGACGTGCTGATGGAGGTGGAGACCGACAAGGCAGTGCTCCCCATAGAGAGCTTTGCCAAGGGATTCGTTACCGAAATATGTGTAAATGAATTCGATAAGGTCGATGCGGGCACACTGCTGCTCACCATCGGCGACGCCGCCGACCTTGAGGCGGCGAAATCCTGCGCAAAGACGGAGGAAGCTCCCGCGCCCGCAGCCCCTGCCGCCGCAGTTTCAGCGCCCGCAGAGGACGACGAGGATGATTTTGTTCCCGTCATGGCGGCAAAAACAGAAGAAAAAGAGGCATCCGTACCCGTGACGCTGCCCATGCCGAAGGGCAAGCCGGTGGCGGTCGCTTTCCCCGCAATGCCGAATGCCAAAAAGCTCGCGGCGGAGAAGGGGATAGACCTCGGCATCGTTGCGGCATCGAACGGCAGCTTTATCAAGGCAGCCGACGTGCGCGCCGCAGCCGAGAGCATGGCAAAGGCGGCAAGCACCGCGGCTCCCGCAGCCGATACCGTGCCGACCGGACGTATGCGCGATTCTCTTGCGCGCCGTTGGGACGCCTCGGCAGCCGTGCCGACCTTCTCGGCATCGGTGTCCGTATCTGCCGACGCCGCAGCAGGGCTTTGCCTTGCAGCGTCGGATGAGAGCACAAAGGCGACCGCCGCGCATCTTGTCATATTGGCTCTCGCACGTCTTTCCGAAAGATATCAGCTCCTCCGCGTGACATACGCTAACGGGACGCAGAGGATATCCGATGATGCCGGCGCCGCTCTCGCCGTTTTCGGCGATAACGGTACCGTTTCCGCCGCCGTGACCGGCGCCGCAGGTCTCGGACTTCGCGCCGTTGCCGCTGCGTGCGCCGCAAACGCCGCAGCCGTTATGGGCGGAGATATGTCCTCGGTCGATCGCGCCGCGTTCACCGTATTTGATGCGACGGATTCGGGAGTCGACAGCTTCCTGCCGCCTCTGCGCACGCCCGAAACGGCGGCGTTCGGCGTATCCGATTGCGACGGACGTATAAATGTCAGCGCCGTGTTCGATGTCCGCGTGTGGGAGGGGCGCACCGCTCTTTCTCTCATGAAGGACCTGAAAGCGCGGCTCGATAACCCCGCTCTTATGCTCATCTGAGGGGTAAAATGAAGGAATTTGATGTTATCGTTATCGGCGGCGGACCCGGAGGGTACACCGCTGCCGCAAAGCTCAGCCGCGCGGGAAAGTCTGTCTGTCTTTTTGAGGCAGACAGGCTCGGCGGCACCTGCCTCAATGTAGGGTGCATCCCCACAAAATATCTGCTTGACAAGGCGGCGGCTCTTGATAAGATCCGCGCCATGACAAATGCGGGCGTGCTGCGCGGTGCGGGCGAATATTCGATGAAGGCGGTCGTTCGCGGACGCGACGGCGTGACCGACCGTCTCCGCTCGGGTGTGACGGGGCTTCTGCGCGCTGTGGGCGTGACCGTGATAAGCAAAAAAGCCACGCTCGGCGCAGGTCTTACCGTCTCGGACGGAACGGATGAGTACCGTGCCGGCGATATCGTTATGGCAACGGGCTCCGACCCGTGGTGCCCGCCTTTCCCGGGTGCCGAGCTTTGCCGCGACAGCACGGCGGCGCTCACGCCGAACAAAATGACCGAAGCCGGACGCTTCCCGCGTCGCCTTGCCGTTATCGGCGGCGGTGTCATAGGGCTTGAGCTCGGGTCGGCATACCGCTCGTTCGGCGCAGAGGTGACGGTCATCGAGGCGATGCCGGATATCCTCGGCTCCGAGCTGCCCGACGCGGCGGCGCGCGTGCGCCGCGGGCTTGAGGAGCGCGGTATGCGATTCCTCTGCGGGTCTCCCGTCGAGCGTGTCGAGCGCTCGGGCGACGGACTGCGCGTCATAACGGCGGGCGGCTCGGTCGAGGCTGACGCGGTACTTGCCGCCGTCGGCAGAAGACCGCGGCTCGACGGCATCGATGCCGCAGCGTTGGGGCTTGCAACAGAGCGCGGCGCTATCGTGACCGACGGGCATATGCGCACCTCGGTGCCGCATATCTACGCTATCGGCGACGTGACCGGCAGAGCTATGCTCGCGCACGCGGCATATGCCGAGGCTGAGGTCGCCGCCGATGCGATAATTCACGGAGACAGCGCCGGGGAGCTTGACCTTTCCGCCCTCCCGCGCTGCATCTACTCATCGCCGTCTGTTGCCGCTGTCGGTATCACTCCCAAGGAGGCTGAGGCACGCGGTATTCGGACGGTGGTGGGCAGAGCGGACTATGCCGCCAACGGAATGGCGCTTGCCGAGGGCGAGAGCGGCTGTGTGTACGTCGCCGCCGACGCGAGCGACGGCACAATGCTCGGCGTATGGGCTGTCGGTGCCGCCTCGTGCGAGATTATCGACGCTGCCGCTCTGGCGGTGAGATCGGGCATGAAGGCTGCCGATTGGCGCTCGGTCATAGTCGCGCACCCCACACTCTCCGAAACGTTGAAGGACGCGGCGCTTTCCGCCGCCGAAAAGGCTGAGAAGGCTGAAAGCTGAGGACAACGGCTAACCGCTGCGGTGGGGTATAAAGCCCAAAATCAGATCTAACATACCTGAGGAATAAAAAAATGACTGAGATATATCTTATACGGCACGGCGAGACCGAAAACAATCGCCTTTACAAATTCGTCGGCAGCACCGATCAGCCGCTCAACGACCGCGGCATGGCGCAGGCGCGCACGCTGACCGAGCCTATGTCGCACGTTCCGCTCGACCGCATCTGGTCAAGCCCTTATAAGCGCACTATGATGACCGCAGAGTGCGTTCGCGGCGGAAGGGATATCCCCCTTCTTACCGACCGCGGGCTGTGCGAGATCCACTGCGGCAAGTGGGAGGGCCTCGGCAAAGAGGAGATCGAGGCGCGCTGGCCCGGTCAGATCGACCTCTGGGAGCATAAGCCCGACTTGCTCCATATGGAGGACGGCGAGACATTTCTTGAGGTTCAGGATCGCGCCGTCAAATCCTTCTGCCGCATTGCGCGCGAGGAGGACGGACATAAGATCGCCGTGGTGTCGCATATGCTGACCATTCAGCTCATCATGGCAAAGCTGCTGAATGTCCCGATACGCGACGTATGGCAGATGGTGCGGCTTGAAAACACATCAATAACCACAATGCACGTTCACCCGGACGGTCATTTCAGCGTTGAGAGGTGGGCTGACGATTCCCACCTGCCCGAGGAGCTTAAAAACCCCAACGTGAAGATCGCCGGCATACACAATACCTCGTTTACGGCGAAATATACCGTCGCAGACGTTGAAGGAGAGCATTATTTTGAGGGCTTTCGCGCTCTCTGAATGAAAAAAGGAGTCATCCGATGAATAAAAATCTTCTTGAGGGCCGCTCAGCGGTCGTTACGGGCGCCGGCCAGGGCATCGGCGAGGCAATAGCACGCAGACTTGCCGATTTCGGCGCGTCGGTGATAATCACCGATATCAATGCGGAAAAGGGCGAGGCTGTCGCCGCGTCTATCAGAGCCGAGGGACAGAACGCCGAGTTCCGCCGCCTTGACGTGACCGATTTCGACCACCTGCGCGAAAATATTTTCGCTCTGCGCGAAGTCTACGGCAGAATAGACATCTGGGTAAACAACGCAGGCATCACCGGCACGGCGCGCGTTGACGAGATCACGCTCGCCGACTGGGACAGAATGCAGACGCTTGACATAAAGAGCGTTTTCTTCTGCACTCAGGCCGTATATGAGATCATGAAGGAGCAGAACTATGGCAAGCTCGTGCATATCTCGTCAATGGCGGGCGAACGCGGCGGTCGTTCTTCCTCCTGCGCATACAGCTCCGCAAAGGCTGCGGTGCTCAATATGTCGAAGTGCTTCGCGCTCTCCGGCGGACAGTACGGCATCACCTCGAACTGCGTCTGCCCCGGCAGAACGCTCACAGCCATGGCAAAGGGACTTTCATGGCTCACCGACCCCAAGGACGATCCCAAGCTGACCATACCCATGGGACGCTTCGGCACGCCCGACGACATTGCCAATGCCGTGCTCTTCCTGGCTTCCGACCTTTCATCCTACATCACTGGCGACGTCGTTGACGTGAACGGCGGACTTTATATGAAATAATAAGCGAAGAAAAAGGGTGAAGAGGTCCGGCAGCCCCCGCCCGCGGCGGGACCTCAAAAGCCGAACCTCTTCACACTTCGCTGTTCCGTTTTATTTTTCCCTGGTCTTTACGCTGTTCCGCTCAATGAGCACCGGCGGAAAGACTATGCGGCGCGGCGGCATATCCGGCGCGGCGGCGCGCTCGAGCATAAGCTCGGCTGCAGTCTCTCCCATGACCTCGGGGTCCTGCTCGTAGGTCGTCAGATCGATGGGGCAGGGCATATAATCGCGGCTGTAATCGTCGTTGCATATCACCGAAACGTCCTCGGGAACACGTATTCCGAGAGCGCGCAGACGGTCGATCATTCCGGCTGCCATAACGCCGGTCGCCGAAAAGACCGCCGTAAAACGTTCGTTCTGCGGCATTTTGCCTATTTTTTCTCCGCACTCGCAGCCGCTTTTGTAGCTGCGGTCGCCGTAAAAGATGTTTCCCGCGTCGAGAGGAAGCCCCGCCGTGCGCATTGCGTCCTCAAAACCGCGCTGGCGGTCGCGGCAGGTCATCGAGGTGCGCGGACCGGCTATATGGGCGATGGCGCGGTGACCGCGGTCGATGAGATATTTTGTCGCAAGATATCCCGAGCGGTAGTTGTCAACGGCAACAACGTCGCTGTCACGCGAGCGCGGGTAGCGGTTAACGAAAATGACCGGTGCCGAGGCGCTGTCGAGCAGTGATATCAGGCGCGGGCATTCCACCGCGTTAAGCATAAAAATACCCGAAAAACCGCTGCGCTCGGCGTATGCGAGCATTTCGCACTCGGTCTCCGAGCTGTAATCGCTCAGTGTTATCACAGTCTTCATGCCCGCGCGGGCAAGGCGGCGGCGAATGCCGTCGATAAATCCGAGCGTTATCGGGTTGTGCAGCTGCGCCACTATTATCATGACGGTGCGGTCGTTGCGCGAGCTGGCGGATGAACGCCGGGGGCGCTTTTCATAGCCGCTTTCGGCAAGAGCCGCCATAACGCGCTCCCTCATTTCGGGGCTGACGCGCTTGTCGCCGTTGAGCACACGCGATATAGTGGCTGTCGATATACCTGTTTTTGCTGAAAGCTCAGCCATGGTAAGACTCATTGCTTTTACCTCCGGGTGAGACGTTACATTATTTTATCATGAAATTACCCGGATTTCAATATGTAATTTCAAAATCGGAAAGGCATTTATAAAGATGGAAGAAAAGAAAAAGAGAAGGATACTCGTATTTTCGGTCGATGCGCTCGTGTCGGAGGATATCGAATATCTCAAGACCTGCCCCAACTTCAAAAAATATCTCGGCGGCGGCGCGCGCGTTATGAAAATGCGCACGATCTACCCGAGCGTCACCTACCCGGCACACGTTTCGATGATGACGGGCTGCTATCCCGAAAAGACCGGAGTCGTGAGCAACTACTCGTTCTCTCTCGACAGCAAAGAGGATAGCTGGCAGTGGTTCTCCGACGTGATACGCGTTGAGGATATCTTTACCGCGGCTAAAAAAGCGGGATACACCACCGCATCGGTGTTCTGGCCCGTTACCGGCAGACATCCCGACATCGACTGGCTGATAGACGAATACTGGATGCCTCAGGCGGGCGATACGCTTCGCTCCTCGTTTGAGCGCGCAGGGTCGAAGCCCGAGGTGCTTGACATAATAGAATCGAACGCACATCTGCTCGCTCCGTCTTATCTTAAGACCGGACGCAAGAATTTCTGCGTTCATCCCGAGGTCGATAACTTCCTCGTAAAGTGCTGCTGCGATATAATCCGCAAATTCCGCCCCGAGGTCACATTCGTTCACAACGGCAATATCGACAACGGGCGCCACACGAATGGTGTGTTCGGCGAATGGCTGCAGCCCGCGCTTGACATCGTTGACAAAGCGATAGGCGACCTCGGCGAGTCGCTTGAGGCTATCGGCGAGCTTGAAAACACCGATTTCTTCCTTGTCAGCGACCACGGTCAGCTTGACATAAAGCGCACGATAAAGCCGAATCTGCTGCTTGCCCGTCTCGGGCTTCTCAAAGCCAACGCAAAGGGCAAAGTCACCGAGTGGAAGGCATATTGCCGCTCGAACGCAATGTCAACGCTCATTTATCTGCATGATCCCGACGATAAGGAGACCTACGATTATCTTTACAGCGAACTGAAGAAAATGCGCGACGAGGGCATTTACGGCTTTTCGGAGGTCTTTACACGCGAAGAGGCGAAGGAGAAGGAGCATCTTGACGGCGACTTTGCCTTCTGCCTTGAGACCGACGGATATACCTCATATTCCGACAGTTGCCGCGAGCCGCTGTTGGCTCCGCTCGATGTGACCGACTTCCGTTTCGGTCATGCCACGCACGGCTACCTGCCCGAAAAGGGACCGCAGCCCGTCTTCTGTGCCAAGGGACCGCACATCCGCGACGGCGTGACGCTTGATATGCGTCATACGGTCGATGAAGCGCCGACATATGCAAAGCTTCTCGGCGTCGAGCTGCCCGAAGCGCAGGGTACCGCTATCGAAGAAGTCCTCAAGGACTGACATAACGCAAACTCCCGCCCGCGGCGCGCATGCGCGCCGCGGGCGGGTCCCGTTGAGATTTTATTCGCTGTCGCGTGAAAGTTATTTTACTTCCGAGCACGAAAGATCGGCTTTCGCGCGGCGCTTATCTGCCGTTTCTCAGCTTTTCGAGCGCGCGCTCGTCGGTCACTCCGGTCGTGAGCGGGGTTATCGAAATGTACCCGTCGTCTACCGCATCGGCATCGACCGTGCGGTCGTGGCGGTTTACAAAAACGCATCTGCCGAAGGGACGGTACATCCCTTCGCCGATATCGTGCAGGATATCGCGGAAATACGGTCCGCCGTGGTGCGTTGCAAGTATCTCGCCCGCCTCGAGCGGAATGTTTATGTTCCATATGCCGCAGAGCGAAAAAATGTTGCGCTCCGTGATATAGCTGTGTATGCGGTCGAGTGTCTCGGGTATGAGAGGTGTTTTTGCCCCGCCGTCCTCAAAGGCGCGCGGGTCGGTCGAGAGCGCGACGCCGCGACAGCCGAGGTACGCTGCCTCAAACACCGCGCCGACGGTGCCGGAATAGCCGATATCATCGCCGAGGTTGAACCCGCGGTTGATGCCCGAAAGCACAAGGTCAAACCCGCCCTCAAGAGACAGCAAGCCGAACCGCACGCAGTCTGCGGGGGTAGAATCGACCGAATACGCCTCTATTCCGTCCGGGAAGGGCACTTTTTTTATTTTGTAGGGTGTGGTGAGGTTTATGGCGTGGCTCCTGCCGCTTTGCTCGGAGGACGGGGCTGCCACGGTAACTTTGCCGAGCTTTGCCGCCCAGCGCGCAAGGGCGATTATGCCGGGCGCTCCTATTCCGTCGTCATTGGTTATAAGTATCCTCACATCCAACCTCCGTTGTGTTTTTTGTAGTCGCCGAGCAGCTCGTCCGCATCATGAAGCAGCAGAGGTATCTCGTCCTGTGAATACAGCGTGGCGCCGCTGGCGCAGTCGTGCCCGCCGCCGCGGTATTTGTTTGCGAGATTATCGACCGTGACAAAGCGCGAGCGCAGGCGCACTCGTATGGTCTCACCGTCGCGGTTGTCGATAAAGGCGATCCAGATCAGGCTCCCTTTTATCGAATCAAGGCAGCCGACGGTGTTTGAAGCCTCCTCGTCTGAAAGCGAAAAGCGCTCCTTCATCGCGCGGTCAACGTATATATACGCGACGCCGTTCGGTGTGAGCTTCATATTTTCTAGCACATACGCCTTGAACCTGAGCGCGTCGAAATCTTCAAGATAAAGATGGGCATAAAGGGTATCGGTGTCGATGCCGAGGTCGAGCAGCGCGGCGGCGCAGCGCAGAGTTTCACCCGAAACGCTGCGGAAGCGGAAGCGCCCCGAGTCGGTCACCATTCCCGCATAGATGCAGGTCGCCGCCTCACGGTCGATAACAAGCTCACCGCGGAAGGTCAGGTAAAAGTCGGCTACCATCTCGCATACCGACGAGCGCCCGGCCTCTACCCATGACACGGCGCCGTAGGGGGCGACCTCAATGTGGTGGTCGATCTTTATTACCTCGCGCGCCGTTTCCCAGAGCTTGTTCGAGATCCTGTCCGGTGTGGCAGTGTCAAGGACGATGCAAAGGCTGTCGGCATATGCCGAGGCGTCCGGCTGCACGTTTTCCTCACCGAGAAAGGCGGTGTATTCCGCATAGTCCGAATTGACTACGAGCACCTCCTTTTCGGGGTATGTGAGGCGCAGTATGCGCGCCAGTCCCAGCGTTGAGCCGACCGCGTCGCCGTCGGGACGTATGTGGCGGGATATGATTATGCGGCCGTACTCCTGTATTTTGTCGAATATCTTCTTTTTCGTTTCAAAATTGCCCGTCATTTGCGGTCGTCCTCCTTCATCATCGCGTCAAGATCTGCAAGCATAGCCATTGCCGTTTTGTGGTCGGGTAGCGTAGCGCCGCTTGCCATTGCGTGCCCGCCGCCGCCGTATTTCACCGCTACGGGGTTGATGTTGTATTTGTTGGAGCGTATCTCGCACAGCACGCCCGCATCGGTCTCGGTGAAGTTGACCAATATGTTCACGCCGCGCACGTCAGACATCACGCCTACCATGCCGCGCGACGCGGTAAAGGAGTCAAGACCTGTCGCCGCCAGCTCGTCGCGCGTCGTGTATATATAGCCGACGCGGTTTTCGGTGAATTTTACCCTGAGCACGAAGGTCGCGCGCATACGGATCATGTCGAAATCGTCGGCATAGAGCGCGGCATAGATATCGCCGAGCGAAAACGGCTGCTCGGTTAGGTACGCGGCAAGGCGGAAGGTGCGCGGGGTGGTAGAGGAATAACGAAAGCGCCCGGAATCCGTCACCATGCCGGTATAGAGCGATCTTGCCGCCGCCGGTGTGAGACGCCAGCCGCTCTCACGCGCCATTTCGGCAACGAGACCGCAGCAGCTCTCGTATGTTGAGTCCACGACCTCGGTAGCTGCTATTTTTTCAAGGAATATGTGGTGGTCGATGCGCGCCGTTGCCGCAGCGGTCTGCCAGCGCGCGTCGCTGATGAGCGCGGGGGACGAGGTGTCGAGGACTATCGCCAGCGCATCGGCGTAGTACCCGTCGGGGATGACGTCGGGCGTCGAGCCGTCCATAAAAGCATATCGACCTGCCGCGTCGCCGACGGCGTATACTTCCTTGCCGGGGAAGTTTTCTTCAATGAGATATTTAAGCCCCGCCTGGCTGCCTATGGCGTCGCCGTCGGGCTTTGAGTGCCGGTGGATGATTATTCTGTTGTGTTTTCCGATCTCGCGGATTATTTCTTCAAACATATCACGAACCGTCCTTTTCGTATTGCCAAGGTCAAAGAAATGTTGTATAATTTAATTACGGATATATTATAGCTTAAAAAACGAAAAAAATCAAGAGCGTGCGGCGCTGCCGCAAAAAAGGAGAAGGAATGCGAAAATACAGACTCCGTGTGGGGCTTGATGTTGACGACACAATATACGAGTGCAATTCATATGCGCTTTCGATAATCAATTCGCGGCATCCCGACGAGGAGCCGGTGAGCATAAACGAGATCACGGGCTGGGGGCACTACGGCAGGCATTCGGACGAGCGCATGGCGCTTTACGGCGAGCCTGAGTTCGTGCGCACGCAGCCGATCATCCCGGGTGCACAGAAATTCGTGCATGAGCTCTCAAGGCTTGCCGATGTTTTTTTTATAACCGCAGTGCCGCCCGCGTGTATGACCGCGCGTGCCGAGCGCCTGCGCGGTGATTTTCCCGAGATCCCGCCCGAAAACATAATAATAGGCACACGCAAGGACGTTATGGCAGTGGATATACTGCTTGACGACGCCGCTCACAACATATCAAGCTCGCGCGCAGCCTACCCCGTGCTCTTCCGCAAGCCGTGGAACACCGATATGTCGGGGCTTCTGGCGGTCAATAGCTACGATGATTTTCTGCACCTCTGTAAGATGGTGCGCTCGTCCTTTACCGAAAAAGCGCCCGATCTTTCGAACGGAGGCGTCGTTTGCCTTGTGGGGCCCTCGGGCTCGCTCAAAAACGACATAGCACATGAACTGATAAAGCTTCCGCGCTTTGAAAAACCGCTCACCTCCACCACGCGCCCGCGCCGCGCGGGGGAGAGCGCCGATGCCTACCGCTTTATCGGCGAGGCGGATTTTCTGCGCGAGAAGGATGCGGGGAGGTTTATCGAAACGACGGTATACAGCAAGTATTATTTCGGCACGTCGGACGATGAGATCGCACCCATCGTCGCACGCGGGCATTTTGCGGTGATACCCATAGATATCTGCGGCGCGCTGACGGTAAAAAATCTTTACCGCAGCCGTGCCATGCTCGTTTTTACCAATCGACGCAAAAACGCCGTGCTGCTCGATATAATCGGGCGCGAAACACAGCCCGAGGACAAGGTGCGCCGCATCATGTCGCTTGATTTCGAATACCGCAATGCCGAGGTGTGCGACGTCGAGCTTCCCGTCGGCGACGATGCCGCTGCGGCTGCGCGCACGCTTGAGCATATGATCGGTTCGGCTGCGCGACGCAGACCGGGCAAAAGCGGAAAATGAATAAATTTCTGATCGTTGACGGCTCGAACCTGCTCTTTCAGATGTTTTTCGGAATGCCCGCGCGCATAGTGAACGGCGCGGGAAAGCCGATACAGGGCACGCTCGGGTTTGTGGGGGCGTTTCTTCGAATGGTGAGAATGACGCGCCCGACGCACGCCGCGGTGATATTTGACGGCGAACACGGCACCGAGCGGAATGAGATAAGCAGTGATTACAAAGCGAACCGCCGCGATTTTACCGGTCTGCCCGATGCCGACTCGCCGTTTTCGCAGCTTGACGATATCTGTGCGGCGCTTGACCTGCTCGGCGTGTTCCGCACCGAGGCGGAGGTGTACGAGGCGGACGACGTGATAGCGTCATATGCCATTCGGCTCGGCGGTTCGGGCGAGTACCGTGTGGTCGTTGCGTCGCAGGACAGCGATCTTTATCAGTTGATCGGGGAGAATGTGTCCGTCCTCCGCTACCGCGGCAAAAAAAGCACTCTCTGCGATGCCGGGTACGTCAGGGAGCGGTTCGGCGTTGCGCCAGAGCGCTATGCCGATCTCAAGTCGCTCACCGGCGACGCGTCAGACAACATTCGCGGCGTGCGCGGAGTGGGTCCCAAGACCGCAGCCGCATTGATCGCCCGGTTCGGCAGCATTGAGGAGCTGCTTGCGCACACCGATCTTATCACGCGCCCTGCACTGCGCTCGGCAATAGAGGAGAACGCCGACAGGATACGCAAAAATTATCGCCTGATAAAGCTCACCGACCGTGCCGGGCTGCCCGTAGCTCCGGCGAGGCTCGCGTTCGATCCCGATTCGGTGACGACCGCCGACGTGCTGCGCGCCATAGGGCTCACATAACGGCTTATAAAAACCGCACGGGTGTCATGCCAAAGCGTGACACCCGTGCGGCTTATTTTTTGTTTCCGTATCTTCTGTATGCGTCCATTTTCAGTTCGCGTTCGGCGTGCGCCGCCGCAAACAAAAGCCCGAAGCCCACGGCGGTAAGGATCATGAGGAGCCAGAACGGTGCGATCCCCTCATAGCCTACCGTGACCTCGTAGAGGTAATATTTTTTATAAAGCCGTGCGATGAAAGCAGGCAGGCAGGCATATGGCAGGCAGAACAGCGGTGTGAGCGCCATGAACCACTTGTTCGGAACGACCAGCCGCAAAAGCAGCTTGGGGCGGAGGGAGGCTGCCGACCCTGCGGGCACCGATATGCCGAGGGATGCGAATATTGCCGTCCATGTGCCGAATATCAGCGCCGCGGCAATGCCGATGCGCGAGGCGACGACCCATGCGATAGCCTCTCTTGCAAAGCTGCGGTCGTTCACGTCCGGCTCTGCCTCGTTTGCAAGCTTGTCAAGGCGGTCGCGGGAGGTCGTGTAGGTCGAATCCGCCAGCTTTACGAAGGACTGACGCCTTTTAACGTCCCCGTCGTGCACAAAGAACACCGAGGGGGCAAAGATATACGCCGCAAAGCTCAGCGCGGTGATGAGCGGCATGAGATATTTGAGATATACGAGTAATTTCTTCATTTATGAGCCTGAATGTGCTTTTCAACGCGCCCGAATATCATTTCAAGCGCAACAAGGTTTTCTCCGCCCTCGGGGACAATGACATGGGCGTATTTTTTTGACGGTTCGACATATGCCTCGTGCATCGGCTTGACGGTCGTAACGTACTGGCAAAAGACCGAGTCGATGCTGCGCCCGCGCTCCTTTACGTCGCGTGACAGGCGACGTAGAATGCGTATGTCGGCATCGGTATCGACGAATATCCGTATGTCGAACAGGTCGCGCAGCTCGGGGTCGGCAAAGATAAGTATCCCCTCGACCACGATAACGCTTGCCGGTTCGACTCTCACCGTCGTCTGCGAGCGGTTGTGCAGGGTGTAGTCATACTGCGGACAGTCGACCGCATGACCGTTGCGCAGGCGCAGAAGGTCGCGCACGAGCAGGTCTGTTTCAAACGCCTCGGGGCGATCGTAGTTTTGTCTTGCGCGCTCCTCAAGGCTCAGCCCGTTCTGGGCGCGGTAGTACCAGTCGTGGCAGACAACGCTCACGCTGCTGCCGAAGCGCTCGCCGAGCTTGCGCACGAGCGTGGTCTTTCCGCTGCCGGTGCCGCCGGCGATGCCAATCATAAGTGTACCGGATCTCATAGATGAACTTCCTTATTGCAGCTTTTTCAGCGTGCGCCTTTGTCGTAGGGGATGCCCTCCGCCTTGGGAGCGCGCGACTTCTTTGACGTGAACGCCAGCACGACGAGCACGGCGATGTAGGGGATTATATTGTAGAAATACATCGGCATATTGAGATCCTTGAGGAAGTATACCTTCTCACCGCCGATGGTCAGGAATATCTGGTCGTAAATAACGCCGAGGCATTTGAGAAATCCGAACAGCAGCGCGCCGAAGGCGATTCCGAGCGGCTTCCAGTTGCCGAATATCATTATCGCGAGTGCAAGAAAGCCCATTCCCGCGACGGCTCCCGATGCCGTGCCGTTTGCAACGGTGGCGATATAGATATATCCGCCGAGGCCCGCGAGCGCGCCCGAGACGGTGGTGCCGATATAGCGCATGCGGCACACGTTTATTCCCACGCTGTCGGCTGCCTGAGGATGCTCGCCGCAGGCGCGCAGCCGCAGACCGTATTTTGTTTTGTATATCAGTATCGAAAGTATGATGAATACGGCAATGGCGATATACGTCGAGATATACATCTTATCGAAGAATACGCTGCCGACGCTGCCGAGCTTGTCGTTGAGTATGACATACCCGAAGTCGTGATACTGACCGTCGCTGCCCATGCTGCGCGCCATTTCAAGCTCGTCCTTGTGGAAGGTCAGCTTGATTATGAAGAGCGAGAGAGCGGGAGCTATCATGTTGAGCGCCGTGCCGCCTATGGTCTGATCTGCCTTCAGCTTTATTGCGGAAAAGGAGAGCAGAAGCGAGAAGAGCGCGCCCGCAGCCGATGCGATGAGCATGGAGAGGAGAAAGGTCACCTGACTGTGATCTACAAAGAAGGGCGTTTTGCGCAGAAGCGTTGCGCCGAAGGCACCGACGAACGCGCCGAACACCATAATACCGTCAAGGGCGATGTTGATTATACCGCTGCGCTCGGCGTACATACCCGCAAGCGCCACGATAAGAAGCGGAACGGTGTATACCAGTGTTTTCTGAAGCAGGAATACCATTATTCTTCATCTCCTTCCGCGTGTGCGTCTCCGTCGTCGTTTCCGTCGGCGCTGTCAGCCGAGGAGTCGTTTGCGTCGGAAGCCGAGAGAGGCGCCTGTGCCTTTTCAGCCGTGCGCCGTGCGAGGCGCTCTTTGATGAATTTTGAAAATCCGGCGAAGTAGATTATCATTGCGACGATAAGCTCGGAGACATATTCGTTGAAGGGCGTCTGCGCCGAGAGGTTCGAGCCGCCGGCGTTGATGTATCTTAAGAAGAGCGAGCTGAAGATAACGCCTATCGGGTTGTTTGAGGCGAGCAGCGCGACCGGAATGCCGTTGAACCCGTCCGCGGGGAGCGAGAGGTAGGTGTTCCAACTGAAATCCTGATGCCCGTTGAGGCACCAGAGCGCCGCACCGCCGGCGGCAAGTCCGCCCGCTATCGCCATTGACAGCATAATGTTGCGGTGCTCGTTCATTCCGGCATATTTTGCGGCGTTGCGGTTGTAGCCGCATGCCTTCAGCTCAAAGCCGAAGGTGGTCTTGTTTATCATTACGTACATTGCGACTGCGATCGCCGAGGCAATGAAGATGCTTATGTCCATATAGGAGTTCATAAAGCCGTTGCTGAACAGGCTGTCAAGCCCCAGCGTCGGCGTGCTTATGCCCTTTGTGGCGGTCTTGCAGATGAAGTTGACCTTTGTTTCGGCGTAGTTGATGAATTTTGCGTCGGCGACCTTAAAGACCCAGCTCACGATGTTGGCGGCGATCCAGTTGGTCATGATGCAGACTATGACCTCGTTGACGCCGAGCATTGCCTTGAATATGCCGGGAATAAAGCCCCACAGCACGCCGGCGAGTATGCCCGCGACGAACGCCAGTATCCACACGACGGCGGCGGGTACGTTATAGTCGGGCAGCGAGAGGGCGACGATAAGCGACGCCATGGCGCCCATGAGGTACTGACCCGGTGCACCGATGTTGAAAAGACCTGTTTTGAATGCCACCGCGACCGAGAGCCCCGTCATGATAAGGGGAGTGGTCTGGAAGAGCATATTTCCGAGCTGGAAGAGCGAGCTTGAGAACGAGCCGCTCGAAAACGGACCGCCGAGTATGGTAACAAGCCCGACGAACGCATCGGAGAAGGATATATCCTCCACAAAAACGGCAAGCAGCAGAAGCACCACAAAGCCGACAAGAATCCCGCCGAGTATGCAGATGACCGAGGCGATCACCGAGCGTGTGCCGTCCTTGGCAAGGAAGGGCACGGCGGCGCTGTCTTTGTTCTTACGCATTTTTTACTGTCTCCTTTCGGGTGGCGTCGCGCTTGGCGCCCGACATATAAAGCCCCAGTTCGCGCACGTCGGTCTTTTTGGGGTCAAGCTCACCGACGATCTCGCCCTCGTACATCACGAGGATGCGGTCCGAAACGTTCATCACCTCGTCAAGCTCGAGCGAAACGAGAAGCACGCCCGCGCCCTCATCGCGCGAACGGACTATCTGCTCATGAACGAACTCAATGGCGCCCACGTCAAGCCCGCGCGTCGGCTGAACGGCAATGAGCAGTCTGTGGTTGCGGTCGAGCTCGCGGGCGATTATCGCCTTTTGCTGGTTCCCGCCCGACATACTGCGCACCGCTGTTTCGGGTCCCTGACCCGAGCGCACGTCGTATTCTCCGATAAGCTTTTCGGCATATCTGCGCACATTGTCATTGAGAATAAAGCCGTTTTTCTCGAATTCCGGCTCGAAATAGCGCTGAAGCACAAGGTTCTGCTCAAGCGTGTAGTCGAGCACGAGCCCGTGCTTGTGCCTGTCCTCCGGAATGTGGCTCAGCCCGTGTGTGTTTTTGTATCTTATGCTCTTGTGCGTCACGTCCTCGCCGCAAAGGGATATATGCCCCGCCGAGGGCTTGCAAAGACCCGTGAGAGCGTGTACAAGCTCTGTCTGCCCGTTGCCGTCGATGCCGGCGATGCAGACGATCTCGCCGCTGCGCACATTGAAGGACACGCCGCGCACGGCGTCCTTCTTATGCAGCTGACTGTGGACGGAGAGCCCCTCGACCTCGAGCACCGTCTCGCCGGGGACGGCAGGCTTTTTATCGACGACGAACTTGACATCTCTGCCGACCATCATGTTCGAAAGCTCTTCCTTTGTCGTCTCGGAGGTGTTTACCGTTCCGATGCACCTGCCCTTGCGCAGTACGGTGCAGCGGTCCGAGACAGCCATTATCTCGTTGAGCTTGTGCGTTATGAAAAGTATCGACTTTCCCTCGGCGGCAAGCCCGCGCATTATGTTCATCAGCTCCTCGATCTCCTGCGGTGTGAGAACAGCCGTCGGCTCGTCGAAGATGAGTATCTCGTTCTCGCGGTAGAGCATTTTAAGTATCTCGGTGCGCTGCTGCATACCGACGGTGATGTCCTCTACCTTTGCGTCGGGATCGACACCGAGACCGTATGACTTTGAAAGCTCCTCAACGCGCTTTCGCGCCGAGCGGCGTGAGAGAAAGCCCGCGCGACTCGGTTCAACGCCGAGGATTATGTTGTCAAGCACCGTAAATGCATCGACCAGCTTGAAATGCTGGTGCACCATCCCGATACCGAGCGCATTTGCGTCGTTGGGGTCGTTTATGCGCACTTCCTTGCCGTTTTTGAGTATCTTGCCCGACTCCGGCTGATAGAGACCGAACAGCACGCTCATGAGAGTGGATTTTCCCGCGCCGTTTTCGCCGAGCAGCGCATGTATCTCGCCGCGACGCAGGCAAAGGTCGATGTTGTCGTTTGCCACGATGCCGGGAAATATCTTTGTTATGCCCCGCATTTCGATGACATACGGGGATGAGGTCTGTGCGCCGCCGCTTTCGGGCGTGCCGTGGATGTTTTTGTTTTCTTCCATTGAGCGTTGACCGTTCCTTATCAAGAATAGTGGTTCTTTGCTTTTATGCCGCCCGCCCCGAAGCGCGGGAGAGGTAAAAGCAGAGAAGCGGATATGATCGCCTTTAAATGAAAAGGAAAGGGACGCCGTACTTGCCCTTTCCGTTCTCATATCGGGGCGGCGGGCAAGCCGCCGCCCCGATAAATATGTTTTTTACCGTGAATTATTCGAATTCGACAGTGACCTTTTCAAAGCCCTTGAGCCAGTCGCCGTTGTTCGCGTTGCCGGGAACGTCGGACTTCGGGGCGATCTCACCCTTCTTTATCTTTTCAAATACAGCCTTGTACTGGTCAACGGTGAAGTTCTTCAGAGACCATGTGTCGGTGGGAAGACCGGTCGCATCGTCGGCAGCGCCGAGGTTCTGCGTCTTGGCACCGAGCTCTGCATCCCACTTGCCGTCAAAATACTGACCGAGGACCTTCTCAACAGAGACGGAGAGGCCCTTGACGGCGCTTGTGATAACGCGGTCGGATTCGTTCGACTGGTCAACGTCAACACCGATTATCTTGGCGTTTGCGTTTTCACCGGCTGCGCTCTTTACGGACTGGAACATCGAACCGCCGCAGGCGAACACGACCTCGGTGCCGTTCTGATACCAGCCGGAGATCTGGGTCTGGAGTTCGGAGGAAGCCGAGAAGTTCTCACCGTACTTGTAGGAGTACTTTACGGTAACGTTCACGTTCTTCTCCTTGGCAGCAGCCTCGGCGCCCTGAACGAAGCCGTAGCCGAAGCGGTTGCAGGCAGGGTTGGAGCCGCCGCCGCCGCCCGTGAAGCCGAGCTTGGTGTAGCCTTCCATAACGGCAGCATAGCCGGCAAGGAAGCCCGATTCTTCTTCTTTATAAACGATAGCGGTAACGTTCTGGAGAGGCTTGCCGTTGTCGTTGCCCTTGTCGTCGGTGGAGTCGGTGAGGGACCAGCCGTCAACGAAAATGAACTTCACATTCGGGTTTGCCTTTGCGACGGTGCGCATTGCGGTCGCCTGAAGGAAGCCGGGAGCCACGATGATCTCGGCACCGTTGTCGATAGCGCTCTGCATGGCTTCGACGCGGCTGTTGTCATCGGCGTCGCTGCCGCCGCTGGGCTGATAGTACTTGTAGCTGATCTTGTTTGCTTCGGCGTAAGCCTTTGCGCCTTCCCATGTACCCTGGTTGAAGCCCTTGTCCATGAGCGTTCCGACGTCGGTAACGACGGCGATCTTGTATTCCTTCTTGCCGCATGAGGCAAGAGTCAGGAGAGAGGCGAGCATTACGAGACAAAGAACGATGCTAAAGATTTTTTTCATTATCTTTTTCTCCTTGTTTGATTGTGGGTGTCCCACAGATTACGGCGTGTTCATCACACTCCGTGTTTATTATATAATAAAGTTGAACAAAAATCAATACTCGTTAACGATTTTTTCAGCATTTTTCTTAACAACGTATGACAAAAGTGCACGCCTGCTACAAAGATCCGTATTAAACTCGGCGGATAAAGGCTTTTTTCGTATCGGGTTGACAAAATGCCGCGCGTGTGGTATTATATCACGTGAAGGCACAACAAGAAAGGCAGTGGTCAAAAAATGATAAGACACATCGTTATGTGGAGATTTGCCGACAAGGCACTCGGAAAAACAAAGGAAGAAAACATGGCTCACGTCCGTGAGGCGCTGCTCGCACTGCGCGGCGTCGTTCCCGGCATGACCCGCATGGAGATAGGCTGCGATATATCGCACACGGATATGTCATACGACATGGTGCTCATCACCGAGTTTGAGGATGCCGCGGCGCTCGAGGGCTACCGTGTGTTCCCGGCTCACAAAGAAGTCCAGGCATACGTAAAGCAGGTGCGCACGGCGCGCGTGACAGTTGACTGCGAGATCTGAGGGTAAGATGGATCTCAAGGTCGAAATATTGAAGTACCCCACCGACGCCGATTGGATGTGGTGCAAGACCTGCACGCTCAACACCGTCGGAAAAACGAGCGCCAAGCTGCCGACCGACGAGTGGAAGCGCCGTCTCATCGCCGCAGAGCACAGCCCGCTGCGCGAGCTGTGGTTCGGAATAAAAATGGAGATACCATATTGGGTGTCGGTCCACTTCGTGCGTCATCACATCGGGGTGAACCATTATGTACAGTCGCAGCGCAATGACCGCCAGAGCGCATACGACCGCACCGCGGCACCGCAGAACGCGCCCGTATCGCATATCATGTCGATAAACGCGCAGGAGCTGGTGTTTATGGCGCACCGACGCCTGTGTCATCAGGCATCGCCCGAAACACGCGCCGTTATGGAAGAGATAGTGCGCCGGGTGACCGAGGTCGCGCCCGAGTTTGCCGACGTGCTCGTTCCCATGTGCTATTATCGTGGCGGCGTATGTACCGAGTTTTATCCCTGCGGATATAACAAGACGTACAAAAAGGCGCAACCGGAGACGGACGGCGAAAACTGAAAGCGATCGGCGTAACGAATAAATAACGGAGGGACACGTCCCTCCGTTATTTATTTGATAAAGTGGGTGGTAGGGTGTGGTCGGACAGAGTCCGAGGCCGCCCTTCCCTACGGCTGTTGCCGTGCAGCTCGATATGATTTTTCGAGCATATCCGCGCCGTGCAATGGAATACAAAATTCTGATGTAACTATATCTCCACAGCAGATAAGAATCTGCACTCAAGCCACTGTCGGGGTGTGAAGGTCAAAGTCTGCTTCAACATTACCCGAGTTCAAATCAAACGCGGGCGAGCTTCTTTTTGTATTCGGGTTCGGCTTCCTCGGCGATGCCCATGCGCTTTATCTTGCGCGAGGAATTTTTGGGGAACTCGGTCGGGCGTACGATATACATCGTTATCCGCTTGTAGTGCTGAACGGTGTTGTTCACTTCCTCGACGGCGCGGGTGAATTCGGCATCGATCTGCCCCTGAGTGTAGCCTCTGCCGTATGTCTCAACGAAATGAGCGTCATCGGGGTGGAGTATCGCAACGATATCCCACGCGCCGCGCTGCTCGTTGAAGTAGCCGACAACGACCGCTTCGGCGATGAAGGGATTGCGGCAGAGATATGTCTCAAGCTCCTCGGGGAAGATGTTCTTACCGCCGGGGGTGACGATGACATTCTTCTTTCTGCCGGTAATGTGCAGGAAGCCGTCCTTGTCGATATATCCGAGGTCGCCCGTGTAGAACCAGCCGTCGCGTATGACCTCGGCTGTGAGATCGGGGCGGCGGTAATAGCCGAGCATCACATTGTCGCCCTTGTAGCGTATCTCGCCGGTGCCGTCGTCCTGAACATCATATATGTCGAGCACGCCGTTGGGGGTGGCAAGCCCGGCGGAATCGTCGCGGTAGTAGTCGTCCTTGTTGACGGCTGCAAGCGGGGCGCACTCGGTAAGACCGTAGCCCTGAATGGCAAGCAGACCGAAATCGCGCAGCCCCTTCATGACCTCGGGGTCGGCAGCGGCACCGCCGCAGATGAACATTCTTATCCTGCCGCCGAGTGAGTCATGGATCTCTGCAAAAACACGGCGCTTGATGCCGAGACCCGCGTGGCGGGTCAGCTTGATCGCGTTTTGTACCTTCTTTTCGATGCCCTTGCGGCGGATATTCATCCAGATCTTGTGATAGATCGTTTCAAGCAGTATCGGTACGCAGCATACGATCGTAGGGTGGACCTCCTGCATATTGCGCGTGATGTAGCGCAGACCTTCGCAGAACGCCACGCAGCAGCCGCGCGAGAGCGGGAAGAGGAAGCCGCATGTGCATTCGTAGACATGGTGCATCGGCAGTATCGAGAGAAACACCTCTTCGGGACCGATGTACGCCATCTGCGCGACCTCGCTCAGGTTGAAGCAGATGTTGCGCTGCGAAAGCATGACACCCTTGGATGTTCCCGTCGTGCCGGACGTGAATATGAGCACGCTCATGGCATCGGGGTCGATGTAGGAACGTAGATAGTCGCGCTCGCCGTTGAGCAGTCGTTCGCGTCCGGCTGCTATAAGCCCCGGGATAGCGTCGAACGAAAATTTTGCCACACTGTCGGGGAGCGTCGATACCTTCTGCTCGAGACGTGGGGAATAGAATATTGCAGCAGCTTCGCTTATGGAGGCAATGTTGCAGAGCTCCTCTGCGGGCAGCTCCTTGTCTGCGGGAATGATAACGCCGAGACCGGCAACGACCGCGATATAGACGGTCGCCCAGTCAAGACAGTTGTCGCCGGTAACTATTATGCGCTTGCCGGAAAGCCCGCGTGCCCACAGCTCGGTGCCGAGAGCCTCGTACATATCTCTGAAGCGTGAATATGTGACGGTTTTGTATTCGCCGTCGGTTTTTTGCATAAATGCGGGTCGTTCACCGTAAAGGCGCTCGCTCGCGCGCAGCGCCGACCGGATGTTTTCGATCTTTCTGCATTCGTGATATCTGATCTTTGGCATTGCTCTCCTCCGTAAAGAGAGATTTTATAATTGTATTATACCATAAAATATTGCGTAAAATAGCGTGAATATGTTGCCGAGTGGAGACTAATAAGGTGCGTTCGTGTAATATTTTTATCGGGTGATGCACCGGGATGTCACAGATCGCTGACGAGTATGCCGAGCGCACCGATGAGCAGCTTTGCGGCGGTGTCTGCGCTCTCCTCGGCGAATTTGTCGAAGCTCGCGGGCGCCGAGCCGTCGGCGAGGTCTGACACCGAGCGCAGCACGGCAAAGGGAACGCCGAAAGCGTATGCCACCTGAGCCACAGCCGAGCCTTCCATCTCGCATACGTCGGCTCCGAACGCCGCGCGTATGTCTGACCTTACCTCGGGGCTTGAAACGAACCTGTCGCCCGAGGCGACAACACCGCGGCGGCAGGCGATTCCGAGCTTCTTCGCAGCCGCCACGAGCGCGTCGGTGATCTTTTGGTCGGTCGGCAGCATTATTATATCCTCGCCGTCCGGGTAAAAGACTGTGCCGCGCGCGTCGCCGAGTATGCCGTAGTCAAGGTCGTGCGTGCAGAGCGCCGATGCGGCTATCGCCTCTCCCACCGAGAGATCGGGGGCAAGACCTCCGCCGACGCCGATATTGATGATCGCCGAGGGACGGTATTTCTGTATCATGACCGCTGCAGCCGTCGCCGCATTGACCTTGCCGACGCCGCACTGCGCCAGCGCGCAGTCATGTCCGGCAAGTTGTCCGGTGTAAAAGGTGTGCTTTCCTATCTTTTCGCTTCTTGTCTCTGTCATTTTGCCGAGAAGGAGCGAGATCTCGCAATCCATTGCGCCGAGTATTGTTATCATGGTGTCTCCCTGTGTCGTGGTGTGTGATAGCGGAACGGCAGCCCGCGTCCGGTCAGATCCCCTTTTCCTGTTTTTCGTATATGAAGGTCTGCGGGCGCGAGTCGAGCACCGCAAGATATTTCTCCGCTTCCGCTTTTGCGGCGGCAAGCGAAAGGCAGCGGTAATTTCCGCATTCGCGGCGGTGTGCGCCGGGAACGGCGCCCGTGTGGGCGGTGATGTCCGCAAGCGCCTCGCGCAGCGCCGCGAGCACCGAGGCATTCAGTGTGTCCGTGTCCTCGCCCGCCGCCTGTCTTACAATGAGGTAAAATCCGGTGCGGCAGCCCATCGGACCGACATAGATCACGCACCCGCCGAGGCTGCCCGAGCGCATATATGTCGCAAGCATATGCTCGAGCGAGTGCATCGCCAAAGGCGTCATGTAGTCGCCCGCGTTCGGACGGCGCATTCTCAGGTCGTATGTCACGGCGTCGCCGTCAACGCGGCTGACATATATTCCGGGCGTGAGGCAGTCGTGATCGACCGCAAAGCTCATGATTCGCGGAGTGATCTTTTTCGTATCCGGCATATCAGAATCTCACCTTTCCCATAACGGTGACCGAGGGATTGTAAAAACGGCAGATGCCGAGCATTTTTGACGTCGCCTCAAAGCGTACGACGCATTTCGTGCCCTCCTCGTTGCGGAAGGTCATGAAATACGCATCCTCGGCGCCCGGAGCCGATATGCAGTTATACTCCTTATCGGGAGAGAAATATTTTATCTTGTCCGCATTCGCCTTGTTGTCGGGGGCTATGGCTTCGGCGTCCTTTATCATGAATTCGGTGATCTTTTTGCGCGATCTGCCGCCGTATATCTTGCAGAAGGTCACTCTGCCCGACACGACGGTGTACTCGTATTCGATGGATACATATCTCCATGTGAAGAAAACGAGCATCCATGTCGCAATTGCGAGAAAGGCGCACATGGGCGCAAAGAGCGCACCAACTTTCGACGTCGCAACGATCACAAGTATCACGATGGGGAAGAGGATGTAGAGGGTTATGAGTCCCGCGCGGCGCAAACGCAGCCGGGGTGTCTTTTTTTCGGATATCGTGTATTCATAGGGTGCTGTTATGTCCTGCATTTTTCCGTTCCTTTACCGCATATATGAATTTTGCTTTACGGGGAGAGCGCTGCGTCTCCCGTGAATAATTATAACCGACATTTGCGCCGATGTCAACCGTCGGCGCGGTATTAACAAAAAAGCGGACGGAATATCCGTCCGCTTTTTTGTTCCGGTTCAGGAAACGACCACGTACATGACTATAACGACAAGCGCAAACACACCCGCGACGATAGGGGTGAGGATGTTGAGCAGCTTGTCAAGTCTGCTTCCTCTTTCTTTGCCGAGGAAGGTGTCCGCTCCGCCGGCGATCGCGCCGGAAAGTCTCTTGTCGGTGCCGGACTGCATAAGCACGGCAACAACGAGAAACAGAGCCATGACCAAAAGAATGATGCCCATTACGATCTCAAAGACTGTCATTTCTGTATCCTCCGAATTTATGATTCCCGCTCCGTCGCGTCCGTTTTTGTTGCTGACCCCTCAGACGGCGGAGCGATCCGATGCGTATTTCAGATTATATCATATTTCCGGATGAATGTCAACACGGGACGGCGAAAAAGGGCAAAAAAGTTGATGAGATCCCGCCCGTCGCCGTCCGTGTCGCCGGATACCGCTCAGCGCTCAAGGTCCGCCGGCGTAAATGTTCTCGGCAATAGCTCCGAAAGGGTGTAGCGCTCATATTCTCCGTCGCGCCCGGTGTCGAGCAGGATAAGGAACTCGTCGGGGCTGCAGAACTCCGCCATCACCTGACGGCAGACGCCGCAGGGCGGGAATACGCCGGTGATGTTTTTATCTCTGCCGCCGCAGACGGCAATTGCCGAAAATTTGCGCTCGCCCTCGCTCACCGCTTTGAAGAACGCGGTGCGCTCGGCGCAGTTCGTCGGCGAATATGATGCCGCTTCGATATTGCAGCCGGGGTAGACCTTGCCGTCGGCGCAAAGCAGCGCCGCGCCGACCGTAAAGTGCGAATACGGCACATAGGCATTGTCCATTGCCGCGCGCGCGGTCTTTATCAGCTCGGACGGCGGAACGGCAAGGTTTGCCGCAAAGCCGTGCGAACGGGTGGAAAAGTCAACGCCGAGAAGGTCGCATACCGTTGCGGCAATGTTGTCAAAGCCCGCACGGGTACCGAGGTTCTGCGGTTCGATATCTCTGCCGGCGATGATCAGCGGGATATACTCTCGCGTGTGGTCGGTGGTCTTCATAAAGCGCGGGTCGCAGCCGTGGTCGGCTGTTATCATCACAACGTCGTCCTCACCGAGGGTGGGAAGGAAGCCGCCGAGCCAACTGTCAAATTCGGATATCGCGTTCGCATAGCCGTCGGGGTCGCGGCGATGACCGAATTTTGAGTCGGTATCAACGAGATTCACAAAGCAAAGCCCGTGAAAATCGCGCGCGGCATATGCCGAGGTCTTTTTCATGCCGTCGGCATTGTCCTCGGCATAAACGAAATCGGTAAGCCCGCGGCCGGCAAAAATGTCGTGTATCTTGCCGACGCCGAGCGCATCGAGCCCCGCGTCGGATACCGCGTCGATAAGCGTTTTTGCGGGAGGCTCGAGCGAAAAGTCGTGGCGGCGCGGGGTGCGCACAAAGTTGGGGAATTTGCCCTCGAACGGGCGCGCGATCACTCTGCCGACAGCGTATTTGCCGGTAAGCAGGCGGCGCGCGATGCGGCAGTATTCGTAAAGCTTTTCGGGCGGCACGATATCCTCGTGCGCGGCGATCTGGAACACGCTGTCCGCCGAGGTGTAAACTATGAGGTCCCCCGTGCGGAGGTGCTCCTCACCGTAGTCGTGAATGACTGCCGTGCCGGAATACGGCTTGTTGCAGAGCACGCTGCGGCCTGTTTCTTTTTCGAATTCGCGTATCAGCTCATCGGGAAAGCCGCCGGGAAAGGTGGGCATGGGCGTGGGCGAGATAACGCCCGCGATCTCCCAGTGACCGATGGTGGTGTCCTTGCCGCGCGAAAGCTCGGAAAGACGTGCAACGGCGCCGTCAAAGTGTGCGGGCAGCACGCCGCCGGGGATCTTCGATGCCTGACCGTCGATATTGAAAAGCCCGAGGCGCGTCAGGTTCGGCGCGTTGAAGGCGGGGCTTGACGCAACGCTGCCGAGCGTGTCGCCGCCGACGTCTCCGCCGTCCGCCACAATGCCGAACTCCGCCGCGTCGGGAGCTTCTCCTATTCCGAAGCTGTCAAGAACGATCAAAAATACTCTTTTTGCTTTTTTCATAACAAACCTCCGAACGATCAAAAGAAGTTATTGGTGAGAGTAAAAGTAAGAAGTGAAAAAGTAATGCACTTTTCAGTTTTCGGTCCGCTTTGCGTCGAGCGCGACTGCCGTTTCGAGCGCGACCTCCATCATCTGCGTGAACGAGGTCTGTCTTTCCTCGGCGGTGGTCGCCTCGTGGGTGAGCAGATGGTCGGATATCGTGCATATGGCAAGTGCGTTCTTGCCGGCGCGCGCGGCGTTCATATAAAGAGCCGCCGCTTCCATTTCAACAGCCATGACGCCGAGCTTCTGCCAGTGTGCCGACGCCTCGGCGTTGTCGCCGTAGAAGGTATCCGACGAAAGCAGATTGCCCACGTGATAGCGCGCACCGAGACGCTCGCAGGCGGCGACTGCCTCGCGCATCATGCCGAAGCTCGCAATGGGGGCGAACGTGCCCTCAAGACAGTACTGTGCGGCAAAGTTCGAGTTTGTGCAGGCGCCCTGTCCTATAACTATGTCGCGCACGCGGATATCCTTCTGCATGGCGCCGGCAGAGCCTATGCGCATTATGTTTTCAACGCCGAAAAAGTTGTAGAGCTCATAGCTGTAAATGCCGATAGAGGGCATTCCCATGCCCGACGCCATAACGCTGACGCGCACGCCGTGATATTTTCCGGTGTAGCCCTGAATGCCGCGCACGTTGTTGACGAGGCGCGCGTCCTCAAGATAATTTTCCGCTATGAATTTTGAACGCAGGGGGTCGCCGGGCATCAGCACCGTCCGTGCAAAATCCTCCGGGCGGGCGTTGATATGCGGGGTTGGATAAGCTGACATCGTGGGTTCCTCCTTGAATTATTATTATTTTTTATTGTGTTTGCTGTCGTCACGCTGCCTTGCAACGGCGCGGCTCCAGCATTTATAGCACATTGCGACATACGAATCGTTGCCGCCGAGAAATACCTGCTCGCCCTCTGTAAGGATGCGTCCGTTTTCGTCCATGCGGGCGTTGACGGTCGCCTTCATGCCGCATTCGCAGACGGTCTTTATCTCGGTTATCGAGTCGGCGATCTCAAAAAGGCGGCAGCTTCCGGGAAAGAGACGGGTGCGGAAGTCCGTGCGCAGACCGAAGCAGAGCACGGGGCGGTCGAATTCGTCGGCGATGCGACGCATTCCGTCCACCTGCTCGGGCGTGAAGAACTGCGCTTCGTCCGCAATGACCACATCGTCCCGGTCATGACCGTCGCAAAAGCGCGCAAAGAGATCGTCGGCGGGGGTTATTACGTCGCACACGGCTGAAAGCCCTATGCGCGAGCGCACCACATCGGCGCCGTCGCGGGTATCGGTGGAGGGCTTGATGAGCCACACGCGCATTCCGCGCTCTTCATAATTGAACTTTGTTATCAGCGCCTGCGCGGTCTTTGACGACCCCATGGCGCCGTATTTGAAATAAAGCTTAGCCATTGCTGCCGCGGGCGGGAGCTCAGCTCTCCTCCTCGTCCTTTCCTTCCATAAAGTATGCCGCTTCCATGTCGGCGACGCAGAGAGCAAAGGCGAGCGGGAACATTTCAAGCGCCTTGCCTACGGTGCCGTTGTCCTCGGGACCCGAAAATCCCATGTGATAGCGTATCGCAAACGCCTCGTCGCGCGTGAGCCTCATAAAGCCGGATATGATATAGACCGATTTTTCGCCGTGACCGTAGGGCAGGCGGTCGTCGATGGTGTAATAGGGAACAGCCGTCCACACGCCGTTCTTTTTGACGTTGCGGCTCTCGACACGGTAAAAATTGACCTTGCAGAGGTCGTGCAGCAGTGCGGATATCGCAATGCTCTCCTCACTGTACTGAATGCCGTACTCTTTTTTCATGCGCGGGCGCGCAAGCTGATCGCACAGGCAGTCGTAAACATTGAGGCTGTGGCGGCATAGACCGCCGACCTCTGCGCCGTGATAGCGCGTTGATGCGGGCGCGGTAAAGAAGTCGCTCGACTCGGAGAGAAGAAAGCGGAGAAGATCCTCCGCGCCCTCGCGTTTTATTTTTTCGCGGTATATGGATACAAACCGCTCCTTGTCTGTCATTTCGGACATTCTGAATGTTATCTCCTTGTAATGATATAGAGGTGAGACGGATCCGCGGCGAGGATTTTACAGATCGTAAATAATAACCTCTCACCGCCGCAGATGCCTGCGTCGCGTGTCAGTTCTGCGGGTCGACGTATTTCCAGAGCTTGCGGAAATAATCCGCGCCCGACCAGACGGTCATGATGCCGGAGAATATACCGGAGACCGTTGAGATCGGCTGAAGCGCAGCCATGCTCCCGCAGCCGGGAATGAGGTTCCAGATCAGCGGCTCGGCAAGCAGTGAGGACACGGTGACGATCTGCGATACGGTCTTGATCTTGCCGAGTATGCTCGCGGCGACGACGACTCCGCGTCCTGCTGTAACAAGGCGGAGCGAGGTCACGCCCAGCTCGCGGAAGATTATTGCGATGAGGACCCAGAAAAGCCATGCCTTTACGTTTTCATAGCGGTAGAACACTGCCATCATGGTGCCGATCACCATAAATTTGTCGGCGAGGGGGTCGACGAGCTTGCCGAAATCGGTGATGAGCCCGCGCTTTCTTGCAATTTTGCCGTCAAGACAGTCTGTGAACGACGCGGCAACAAACAGCGCGAATGCAATGAGGCGCGACACCGTCTCGGGCACGAGCGAGGCGGGCAAAAGCACTGCCGCAATGCAGAATGGAACCATAATGAGCCGCGCCAGCGTCAGCCGGTTCGGCAGATTCAGCTTCGGGTTATCTTTACTCATAAAAACCACCCCGTTTTTGTTTTTATTTTGTTTCGGCGACACCGCAGAGGTCGTAGTCGAGAACATCCGTGATCTTTACGTTCACAAACGAACCGGGGGCGATCCTGCCGGGCGCGCGGAAGTATATCTTGCCGTCGATCTCGGGGGCGTCGGCATAGCTTCTGCCGTAGTGCATATCGGATACGGGGTCGAAATCCTCGCAGAGGACGCGCTGCGTCGTGCCGATGAGCGAACGGTTGCGCGCCTCGCTGATCTCAAGCTGATCGCGCATGATGATGTCGGCGCGGTCCTGCTTTACCTGATCGTCGATCTGATCGGGGAAGGACGCCGCGGGCGTTCCCTCCTCCTGCGAGTAGGGGAAAACACCGAGGCGTTCGAATTTCGTTTCGTTCACAAAGCGGCAAAGCTCCTCGAAATCCTCCTCGGTCTCGCCAGGGAAGCCGGTGATAAAGGTCGTGCGCAGCACGATGCCCGGCACGTTGTCGCGCAGGCGCTTTATAACGTCGCGTATCATTGCCGAATCGCCGTGGCGGTTCATGCGGCGAAGCACGCTGTCGGAGATGTGCTGAAGCGGGATGTCAACGTATTTCAGCACGCGCGGGTTGTCGCGTATTTCGGCGACGAGCTCGTCCGTCACCTTGTCGGGGTAGCAGTAGAGCAGGCGGAAATATACCGTCTTTGTCGCTGCGGTCAGCTCGCGCAAAAGCCGTGCAAGCGAATATTCGCCGTAAAGATCTACACCGTAGCGGGTGATGTCCTGCGCGATTATGCTTATCTCGCGTGCGCCGAGCGCTTCAAGGTCGCGCGCCTCGGCAACGAGCTCCTCTATGGGGCGGCTGCGGAATTTGCCGCGTATAGAGGGGATCGCGCAGTAGGTGCAGCGGTTGTCGCAGCCCTCGGCTATTTTGAGATATGTCCAGAACTGCGGCGTCGTCAGCACACGGTCGCCGCCGAGCTTCACCTCATCCTTGGGAAGGAACGATGAATATCCGCGCTGTCCTTTACCCACCTCGCGCACGGCGTCGACTATGTCGTGTATCGAGCCGACGCCCAGCACGGCATCGACCTCGGGAAATTCCTTGAGCACCTCGTCGCGGTAGCGCTCTGCCATGCAGCCGGTCACTATCAGTCCGCGCAGAGTATGGTTTTTCTTGAGCCATGCGGCGTCGAGTATGTTGTCTATCGACTCGCGCTTTGCCGCTTCTATGAAGGCGCAGGTGTTGACCACGATTATGTCCGCCTCGGTCTCGTCGGGGGTTATCTCGTATCCCGCGATCCTCAGCTCGTTGAGCATGACCTCGGTGTCGAGCTGATTTTTCGGGCATCCGAGTGAAATAAAACCTATTTTCATTGTGATTTTTATCCTTAATTTGATTTTTGGACTGTCATACGGGGCACCTGCCCGCAGGGGAGGCGACCACCGTTTTTTACAGTGTGACGAAGCCGAGCTTGCGTCTCACCTTCGTGAGCGTTTTTCTCGCGTAATACGAAGCCTCCGCGGCGCCCTTCTTCATGACCTCCTCAAGGTATCCCTTGTCGGCAAGCAGGCGGGCGTATTCCTCACGCACGGGAGCCAGCCTGTCGGCGACAGCCTCGCCCACGGCAAGTTTGAAGTCGGCGTAGCCGCGCCCGTCGAACTCGCGTTCGATCTCGGCGTCGGTCTTGCCGGTAACGCAGGAGTAAATGGTCATAAGGTTGCCGACGCCCTCCTTGCCATCACCGCGGCGCACCTCGCTGTCAGAGTCGGTCACGGCGCGGCGGAACTTGCGTATGACGGTGTCGCGGTCGTCGAGAATGCGCACGACGGCGTTTTCGTTCTCGTCCGATTTGCTCATCTTTTTTGTCGGGTCGGCAAGCGACATTATCTTTGCGCCCGAGGTGGGGATGAGCGCCTCGGGTGAGGTGAATGTGTTGGGATAGAGCTGATTGAAGCGGTCGGCGATGTTGCGCGCCAGCTCGACGTGCTGCTTCTGGTCTATGCCCACGGGCACGACGTCGGTCTGATAGAGCAGGATATCCGCCGCCATCAGCACGGGGTATGTGAAAAGCCCCGCGTTTATATTGTCGGCATGCTTTGCGCTCTTGTCCTTGAACTGCGTCATGCGTGAAAGCTCGCCGAACATGGTAAAGCAGTCAAGCATCCATGCCATTTCGGTGTGTGCGGGAACGTGCGACTGCACGTAAAGGGTGTTCTTCTCGGGGTCAAGGCCGCACGCCATATAGAGCGCAAGCGTCTCGTATGTGCGGCGGCGCAGGTCGGCGGGGACCTGTCTCACCGTTATCGCGTGCTGATCGACCACGCAGTAAAAGCATTTGTATTTTTCGGAGAACTCCGAAAAATTCTTGATAGCGCCGAGATAGTTGCCTATCGTCAGGTTTCCGCTGGGCTGAACGCCCGAAAAACATACTTTCTTATCGTCGAGCATGGTATTTATCCTCTTGAAAAATTATAATTTCAGTTTATTCCGAGTGCGCGCGCAGTCTCGCCGAGACGACGGCAGCCCTCGCGTATATTTTCGTCGGACGGGGTTGAATAGTTTATCCTGAACGATCGGGACGCGCCGTCCGGGTCGCAGAGGAAGGCACTGCCCGGTACGACCGCGACCTTGTTTTCAAGCGCGCGTGTGACAAATGCGTTCATGTCGCATCCGTCCGGCAGCGTGCACCACACGAACAGACCGCCCTCGGGACGTGTGAAGCTTATCGACGCGGGCAGCTCGCGCTCAAGGCACTCGAGCATCAGCCCGCATTTGTGACGGTAGATGGCCTGTATGTCGCGTATGTGACCTTCAAGATCGCATTCGGTCATATATCGGTGGCAGAGCATCTGAAAGAATATATTCGTGTGAACGTCCTCCACCTGCTTTGCCACGACCATTTTGGCGATCACCGGCGCGGGAGCCGTGACGTATCCCACGCGCATCCCCGCCGAAAGGATCTTTGAAAATGACGAACAGTATATCACCCTTCCGTCGGTGTCCATGCTTTTGAGGGTGGGCACGTCCTCGCCCGCAAAGCGCAGTTCACCGTATGGGTTGTCCTCAAGAATCATAACATCGTGACGGCGTGCGACTTCGTATATCCTCTTGCGCTTCTCAAGGCTCGTGGTTATCCCCGCGGGATTCTGGAAGGTCGGTATGAGGTATATAAAGCGTGCGCGCGGCTCGCGCGAAAGCACCGCGTCAAGCCTGTCGGGGTCGATGCCGTCGTTTTCGAGCGGAACGCCGACCGGGCGCGCACCGTTTGAACGGAAGGCGTTGAGTGCACCGATGAAGGAAGGCTCTTCGCAGACAACGACGTCGCCCTCGTTGCAAAGCACCTTTGCGGTGAGCTCGATGCCCTGATTGCCGCCCGAAACGATTATCGTTTCGTCGCCGTCGGAGCCGATGCCGAACTTTTTTTGCTGTCTTCCTGCCACCTCGCGCCGCAGCGGGGGATAGCCTTCCGTCTGGCTGTACTGAAGCGCCGCCACGGGCGTTTCGGCAAAAATTTCAGCCGACAGGCGGCGTATGTCCTCTATCGGGAACGACTCCGCGGCGGGGTTGCCCGCTGCAAAGGATATTATCTCCGGGTCGGAGAGGGATTTGAATATCTCGCGTATCGCCGAGGGCTTCAGCGCCGCGAGCTTGTCTGAGAATCTGTATTCCATGGGTGCCTCGGGATCATATTTTTATACATTATAATGATACATCATTTCGGCGTCAATGTCAAGAGATAATGTCGCGCGGCGTCAAATTCCCGGTGCGGTCCGCCGGCGCCGCGCCGCACGCGGCACGCATACCTTGCAACAATTTTTGTCCTTAAAAAGCCTAATTGTGTCTTGAAATTCAGCATAAATTGTCTTATAATGTATACAGGTAAAGAAGGGCTGACATTCCGGCCCGGCTGAAAGGAACTGATACCATGTCCGACATTAACACCAACACAAAGAAAAAAGGCTGCGCCGTCATAGGCTACGGCGGAATGGGCGGCTGGCACACCCGCCATCTGCTCGACAGCGACGTTGCGTACCTTACCGGCATTTACGATATAAAGCCCGAGAGATGCGAGCTTGCACGCGAGAACGGCATTTACGCCTATCCCTCCTACGAGGCGGTGCTTGCCGATCCGAAGGTCGATTTCGTCACCATTGCCGTGCCGAACGAGCTGCACGCTCCGCTTGCTATACAGGCGCTCCGCGCGGGCAAGCATGTCATCTCCGAAAAGCCCGTCACACTTTCCGTCGCCGAGCTTGATTCGGTGCTCAAGGTTGCCGACGAATGCGGCAGGCTCTTCACCGTTCACCAGAACCGCCGCTGGGATGTCGATTATCTCATGATGAAGCAGGTCTACGCCTCCGGCGTGCTCGGCGATGTGTTCGGCGTCGAGTCGCGCTATCAGGGTTCGCGCGGTATACCCGGCGACTGGAGAGGTCACAAGGAGCACGGCGGCGGAATGCTCTACGACTGGGGCATCCACCTCATCGACCAGATGCTCGGCATCGTTTATGACCGCAGGATAGAAAGCATCTTCTGCCGCTGCGAGCACATCACCAACGATGAGGTGGACGACGGCTTTAAGCTCGATCTTTATTTCGAGGGCGGACTTGACGCGCGCATTGAAGTGGGCACGTCGCATTTCATCAGTCTGCCGCGCTTCTACATGACCGGCCGCCGCGGCACCGCCGAGGTCAACGACTGGCGCGACCGCACCCGCATCGTCACCTGCCGCGAGTGGCACGAGGATGATGTCAAGCCCGTTGTAACGTCTGCCGGACTTACCAAGACCATGGCTCCGCGCGACGAAAAGACGGTCGATGAGAGCTGGGTCGAGCGCCCCGAGTCGGAGGTGCACGATTTTTACCGCAACTTCACGCGCGCGATAGACGGCAAGGAGCCGCAGCTCGTGACTCACGCCCAGATGCGCCGCGATCTCCGCATAATCGAGGCTGCGTTCGAATCCGACAAAGAGGGCAGAATAATCCCCTTCGACGACACTATAAACTGATAAACCGAAAAACAGACACGGGACGGCAGATATTCTGTCGCCCCGTGTCACATCTTCCCGCACGGCGGCATAATATGGTATTGAGGTCGGAAAAACCGATCCGAAATCTCACAAGGAGGTCGTATTATGAACTGCCTTTGCAATTTCTTCCGGGACAATGAATGTCTCATCTGGATAATCATCGCCCTGATCGTGCTTGCGAGTCTGTCCGACGGCTGCGGCTGCGGCGGCAGCGAGCGCACCGGCGGCTGCGGATGCGGGTGCGGCTGCAACTGAAAAGATCCCCGAAGTTGAATGATCCGGACAAATAAAAACGGAGGTGCCGCCCTTTCGCGGCACCTCTTTTTAGGGCTCGGGTGGCGTTGATGCGGACTCTGAACTGCATACCCCGACGGTAGGCGGGGAATAAAGTCAGATCAGTATTTTGCGTTCTGTTACCCCGCCGCGTTCAGCCGTGCCGGGCACGGCTGAACACGAAAAATCATATCTCACTATATGGCTACAGCCGTAGGGGAGGGGCTCTGCTCCTCCCGTGAGTGAAATCTGTATTCGTTTAACGGGAGGGGCAAGCCCCTCCCCTACTTATTATCGGTAGGTTTTGCCTGTGGCAAAACCTTTATACCTCCTCATCCGGCGCCTGCGGCACCACCTTCCCGGACAC
>ERZ824575.500-NODE-500-length-50109-cov-13.433831_pt1 | contig 50109 bp, 55 predicted proteins | sample MGYA00519470_ERZ824575 | MGnify/ENA primary metagenome ERZ824575 (study PRJEB31778, sample SAMEA3449170) | human gut metagenome | biome: human gut; feature: human-associated habitat; material: faeces | place: United Kingdom | collected 2010/2012 ... | reverse complement strand
ATGATTTTGTGAAAGAGTATGAAGATAAAGTAACAGATTTAAATAATCAAGAAACGTTCAGAAGTTTTATGACTTATGAAGAAGATCAGAAATTAATTCAAAATACCGAGAAAAAGATGGCTTATGAAGATGGAATTTCTCAGGGAATTGAGCAAGGAATTTCTCAGGGAATTGAGCAAGGAATTGAGCAAGAAAAACTAGAAATAGCTAAAAATATGTTAAAAGAAAAGCTAGATATTGCGACAATCTCTCGTATGACTGGACTTGATACTTCTACTTTAGAAAAGTTATCTAATGAAATCAATAATTAAAAGGAAAAGCATTTGCTTTTCCTTTTAATATTAATATAATTCATTTCTTAATAACTCAATATTAGAATTCATAATTGTGAAGTAATCATTATTTTCATCTCTATCTTCTTCTTTAATATTATCTAGTCTTCTAAAAGTATAAGTTTCTACATTTGTTTTATCAATTACTTGTTTTACTGCATCAGAGTTATCATTGTTTTCTAATAAGAAAATATGCTTTACTTCACCATTTGTGATACTATCAATTGTACTAGATATCGTTTTATCACTAACAGCTTCATTTGTACTATCTAAAGAGATAACTTCAAAACCATACTTTTCTAAATATTTTAAACTATCACTATTTACTACTATTTTTTTTCTACTAGCATTTTCAGCAGTTAATTTTAAATTAGCATCTAACTCTGATAGTGTTACTTTTATTTCTTCATATTTTTTATCAATTTCTTTTTCTAAGTAGCTATTCGTCATATATTCTTGTAGACCATTTTTAATATTTTGAGTCATCATAAGTAAGTTAGATGGATTTAACCATAATTCTTCTTCACCATAAGTAATTTCCATTCCATAAGTGGCATCAATAATTAACATATTAGCATTTCTTTTTAAAAATTCAACAGCTATATCTTTATCATTAGTAACTCTATTATAAATAAATAATTTCTTTTTACTATAATCATTTAATTGTTTTTCACTAAGTTTATAAGTAAAAGTATCTGTTCCATCAGGATAGATAGAATTGACAATAGAATGTTCTCCATATAAATAATTAGTAGCAAATTCAATAGGGTAGGTTGTTGTAATAATTTCTATTCCTTCTAGGTTATCTCGTTTAAAGCAACCAGTTACCATTAAAATAGAAATTAATAAAATGGGTAATAAATATTTAATTTTTTTCATGATTATTTTCTCCTTTTTGATTAAAATTAGGAACAGGATCATAGCCACTAGAACCAAAGGGATTACAGCGAAGAATTCTTTTAATTCCAAGATATAGTCCTTTTATAGTACCATATTTGATAATAGATTGTTTCATATATTCAGAACAAGTAGGCTGATACCTGCATAGATTATGAATCCTTCCTGGAATCATTTGATAAGTTTGAATTATTCCAATTAAGAAGTATTTCATATCATCACCATGTATACATTTTACACTTTTTTTCTTATTATGACAATTATTTGGAGTAATTTTGTTTATCTGTATGTATATGTAAAATATATTTATTACCAAGTTATTATTAACTATAGGCAAATATTATCGACAAATTCCGACATAAAGTAACATTTTTGTTGCTTTTTATTTTACTTTGTGTTAATATATGAGGCACTAAAAAGCTTTAGGGGGAGTAGTTGTGAACGGAGTTAGTACGGATTTTCAAGAAGAACAAGTAATAGAAATAACGAAAAGTAAAGTTATATACAATGTTATTAAAAGAGTATTTGATATCATATTATCTTTTATTTCTATTATCTTATTAAGTCCATTATTTTTATTAATAGCTGTACTTATTAAATTAGATTCTAAAGGAAAAGTATTTTATAAGCATAAAAGAATTGGTAAAAATGGAGAATATATTTACTTATATAAGTTTAGAAGTATGTATTCTGATTCTAAAGAAAGATTAGAAGAAATGTTAAAAGATCCAGTTATTAGAAAAGAATGGAAAGAAAATTATAAATTAGATCATGATCCTAGAATTACCAAAGTGGGAGCAATGTTAAGAAAAACTTCTTTAGATGAATTACCACAGTTATTAAATATTTTAACTGGAGATATGTCTTTTGTAGGACCAAGACCTATTATTGATGATGAAATTAAAAAGTATGGTATGAATAAGGACAAGTTATTAAGTGTTACACCTGGTTTAACTGGTTGGTGGGCATGTAATGGTAGAAGTTGTACAAGCTATGAAGATAGAATGAAATTAGAGCTTTTTTATGTAGATAATAGAAGTATATTATTAGATATAAAAATATTTATTAAAACTTTTATATCCGTTATTAAAAGAGATGGAGCAAAGTAAAATGAAGAAAGAAAATATTGTATTAAAAGAAACTGATTGGAATAGTCAAAAAGATTATACTGATTTATATAGTTTAATGAATACTGAAGAAGGTATTAGAGAGATATTTGGTGGTAGAGATGATAGATTAATGACTGCTAGTAATTCTTGGTTAATAAAAACAAATGATAATAATATTGGTTTTATTAATTTGGTAACAGAAAAAGCTAATTATAATTTTTTATTCTTAGATATGGGAATTATAAAAGCTTATCGTGGTAAAGGTTATGGAAAGAAATTCTTAGAAGAAGTACAACATATAACTGAAAGAAAAGAAGATTATACATATGTCTTAATGGAAACAAGATGTAATAATGATAGTGCTAATGGAATTAGTAAAAGTGTTGGCTGTTATTTAACTACATTTGATGATAGAAATGTTTACTTATTACAGAAGTCTAGATTACAAGAATTTATTGATACTAATCAAATGGAAGAATTAGCTAAGCATTATGAAATGGAAAATAGTAAAAAGGCTATCGTAAAACAATAAAAAAGAAAAAAGATAAAAAGAAAAATAAAAAGGGTACCATAAATACAGATAACTATATGCAGATAAAAGAAATGGTATATTGCATATAGTTTTTTTATGAAAGAGGGGGATAAGTATGGAAAAGGAATATACTGTGATCATGAGTGTTTATAATAAGGTCTTACCAGAATATCTAGTTTTTAGTATAAATAGTGTTTTAGAACAAACACTATTACCTAAAAAATTTATTATTGTGAAAGATGGTCCACTTACTGAAGAACAAGAAAAAGTACTAAATCCATTTTTTCAAGAATATATGGAATTATTTGATATTATAAAATTTGATAATAATCAAGGCTGTGGTCCAGCATATAATGAAGCGTTAAAACATTGCAATACAAAGTATGCTATGATTATGGATAGTGATGATTATATTGTCCCTGAAAAGAATAAAAAGCAACTAAACTATTTATTGGAGCATCAAGAATGTGATATGGTTGGTTCTAGTGTATCTGAGTTTTTAGGCGATATATCTAATGTTATTTCATTTAGAAAAATGCCTTGCTCTAACAATGAGATTCATAAATTTGCACATAAAAGATGTCCTATGGCACAACCTACAGTTATGTTTAAAGTAAAAAGTGTAATTGATGCTGGAAGCTATCAAAAAAGTCAATTAACTGAAGACTACGATTTATATATTAGGATGATTTTAAATAAATGTAAATTTTACAATTTTTCTGAAACTTTAACTTATATGAGAGTAAACGAAGATTTTTATGCACGACGTGGTGGCTTGAAATATTTGAATCTAATTTTAAAATTTAAATATAAATGGTATAAAAAGGGGTTCTTTTCTTTAAAGGAATTTATAATTACTGGTGGTAGTTCATTAATAGTAGCGTTAATGCCAAATAAATTAAGAACTTTTGTTTATAAAAAATTATTAAGAAAGTAGTTGATTTTATGAAAAAAATAATAGATAGTCTAAAATATATTCATCTTAAAGATTTATTATCGCCTTTTATTTTTATTTTTATTTTACCGTTTGCATTAATTTTTAGATTATTCAATAAAATAAGAAAAAAAGAATTATGGCTAATTTGTGAATCAGGAAATACTGCTAGAGATAATGGCTATCATTTCTTTAAATATGTAAGAGAAAATTATCCAAATGATTATTGCTTTTATGTTATTGATAAAAATTGCTGCGATTATCAAAAAGTAAAAAAGTATGGTAATATTATTCAATTTAAAAGTTTCAAGCATTGGTTATATTATTTATCTGCAAAATACAATATAAGTAATCAAAAAAATGGTAATCCTAATCAAGTTTTCTTTTATTTTATACATGTTTCACTTGGATTATATAAAAATAGAGTTTTTTTGCAGCACGGTATTACAAAAGATAATTCTTTATGGTTATACTATAAAAATACAAAATTTAAATACTTTATTTGTGGTGCAAAAAAAGAATATGATTATATAAAAGAAAAATTTGGATACCCTGATGGTAATGTTATATATACAGGTTTTCCTAGATTTGATAATCTTTATAATAATAATGTAAATAAAAAACAAATTTTAATTATGCCAACATGGAGAAACTGGCTTGGACGTGAAATGAATAGTTTTGGTCAACAGTTTAATTTTTTGAATACAGATTATTTTAAAAATTGGAATGGATTATTGACAGATTCAGAATTTATTAAATATATAGAAGATAATAATTATATTGTATATTTTTATCCACATTTAAATATGCAAAAATTTCTTAATTCTTTTAGAACAGATAGTTCTAATATTAAAATTTTAGATAATTCTTTATATGATATTCAAGATTTGTTAAAAGATTCGCAATTATTAATTACTGATTATTCTAGTGTTTATATGGATTTCGCATATATGAAAAAACCAATTATATATTTTCAATTTGATTATGAAGAGTATAGAAAAAAACAATATCAGGAAGGATATTTTGATTATTATAGAGACGGATTCGGTCCAGTTGTATCTAATAAAAAAGAACTTATCGAGTCTACTAAAGTATCTATGAAAATTGGGTTAGAAGATAAATACTTAAAACGTATCAACAATTTTTTTGAAAATTTTAGTCCTGATAGTTCTTCCAAAATTTATCAAATATTAAAACAGAAGTAGGTAATGATGTTATGAAAGAGTATAATGTTAGACAAAATATATTTTTTAAATATTTGCTTTATATATTTTTATTAATACCTTTTTTTAAAATTCCTTATTTGGTTTATAAATATGACTTTGTTGATGATATTTATAAAATTTGGCAAATAATCTCGGGGTTTATAATTTTACTGATAATTTTAAAAAATGGTACTTTTTCAAAAATAATAGGTTATATTCTGCTTTTTCTATTTACTATGTTTCTATCATCTATAATAAATAGTCAATCGTTATTAAATATTATTTCCTTTGTTTTTCATGTTTTTGTACTATGCTTAGTAGTTGACTATGGCATTTCTAATGATACTAAATTGTTTTTAAATTCTTTTGAGATGTTATTATCAATTTTAATATGTGTAAATTTTTTAACTGTAATCACTTATCCTGAAGGAATGTATATTAATAATCTTGGCTTTCGATACAATTGGTTATTGGGTTATAAAAATTCACACATTTCTTATGTGATGCCAGCAATATTTATTAGTTTTATTAATTCTTATTATACTTTTAATAAGTTAAAATTGAGAAATATATTGTTATTAATTATTTCAATTATATCAACCATTATGGTTGATAATAGTACTGGTTTATTTGCTTTATCGTTGATTTCTTGTTTTCTTTTGCTTTCAAAATTATTTAAAAAAAGAAAAAATATTTTGAATATTTTTAGTTATTCTATTATTAATATATCTTTGTTTTTTGGAATAGTAATAGCAAGAGTACAAAACTATTTTTCTACAATTATTGTTGACGTGTTGCATCGCGATTTGACATTTACTGGTAGAACTTATATTTGGGATAAAGTATTGCTTATGATTCAAAGAAGTAAAATATTTGGGTATGGTAAAACGTTTCAGTATACAGATACTATAGTTTCTTCGCATAATCAAATTTTGGAAATTCTATATAAAAATGGTATTTTGGGACTTATTGGTTATTTACTTGTTGTTTTTAATTCTTTTAGGGAATTATGGAAATATAGAGAATACAAAGTAGTTCAATTTATGTCATTTATAATGTTTACATATTTTGTTATGATGTTGACAGAAGCTTATTCTCATGAATATATTATTTATTTATATGTTATTTGTTATCATACAAAATTTTTAGTAAAGGAGAAAAATGTATGAAGATATTGTTAGTAGCTTCAGAATGGTTACCAGTTCCTGCTGTTGAGGGTGGGGCTATAGAAACGTTGGTTGAAGCATATTTGAATTATAATGAAAAGATCTATCATGATTCAATAGATGTATATAGTATAGCTACAAAAATTGATATAGATTTATCTAACTATCAATATACTAATTTTATTTATATAAAAAATAACACTTTTATGTATTTATTAAAAAAAGTATATTATAAGCTTATAAATAATGTGTTTAAGAAATACAATGGTAATGCATTTTTATCTGATGTACTAAATAGTTTAAAAAAGAGAGGAACTTTTAATAAATATGATTTAGTATTAGTTGAAAATGGTGTGCAGTTTATTCCGATTTTAAAGAAAAAATTAAATTGTAAAATCGTGTTACAATTACATAATGATTATTTGAATCATGATTTTTCTTATTATAAAGAAGTATATGATTCTTGCGACAAAATTTTAACTGTCAGTGACTTTATTTCTTCTAGAGTAAACCCTGTTAAAAATGATAAAGTATCAACAGTACATACAGGTGTCAATTATGCAAAATTTAATAAAGTAGTACCAGTAAGTGATATTATTCAAATGAGAGAAAAATATCAAATTAGTGATAATGATTTGATATTTATATATATAGGTAGAATTATTCCTATTAAAGGAGTTAAAGAACTTGTTGAAGCATTCAATTGTTTATCCAAACATTATTTTAATATTAAACTATTAGTAGTTGGTAGTAGTTCATTTAAAAATGCAAAAGAAAGTGATTATGTTAAAGAAGTAATGTCAATAGCTGATGGCAATAATAATATCATTTTTACTGGATTTATCGATAATTCAGAATTACCAATTTTATATAAATTTTGTGATGTGGCAATTTGCCCATCGATTTGTAATGATGCATATCCTTTATCACCAATAGAAGCGATTGTGTCCAACAAGTGTGTAATTGCTACTATGAATGGTGGTATCCCTGAAATAGTAGATGAACAAACTGGATTTTTAGTAGATGCTGATAATTTAAAAAATAATTTGATAGAAGTAATTGACAAGATAATTAAAAATCCGAAATTAATTATAGAAAAATCTAATAAATCTGATAAATTAAGAGATAAATTTGATGAAGTCAATTATGTTGATCGTTTACATAAGGAGTTAGAAAAAATATGGAAAAAATAAGTGTAATTGTTCCTATTTATAACGCAGAAAAGTATCTTTCAAAATGTCTTGATTCTATTATTAAACAAACTTATTCCTGTTTGGAAATTATATTGATAGATGATGGCTCAACGGATTCTTCATATAAAATAATGGAAAATTACAAAAAGAAAGATAATCGCATAATTTTATTTCGTGAAGAAAATTCTGGTGTTTCATCCGCTCGTAATTTGGGAATAAAAAAAATGACTGGTGAATATATTACTTTCGTTGACAGTGATGACTGGATTGATGCTGATTATTTAGAAAAAATGTATAAAATAATTAAAGAAACAAAATCTGATTTTGTAAAAACAGGATATACTGTAAATCATAATTATGAAGAAGGAAAAACTAATTATTTTTTTGATGATTCTATTAAAGAAATTGAAAAAGAAAAGATAGTAGATTATTTTTTAACTAATTCTTATCTTAATTCTAGTTGTATGCAATTAATTTCTAAAAAAATCTTAGATAGAAATGAAATTTTATTTAATGAAAATTTTATTTATGGTGAGGATATGCTTTTTACTTTTCAAGTTATGCAACATGCTAATAAAAGGATTTGGTTAAAAAATGCAGGTTATCATTGTTATAGTAATTCTGATAGTATAACTAGACAGATAAATAGTGAAGTATGTATCAACAAGTGCAATGATTCTTATTATACTTACCAAAATTTCTATTCTTATACTGATGATAGAAATTTAGTTTCTAGTGTTATTTATTCTAAAATTAATAGTAATTTATTTACTTATATTAAATGTTCTAATTGTAATTATCATGATTTTTTATCAATGATCAATGATATTTCTTTTGAAAATTTCAAAAATCTTGATTTATATTTTAATAGTAGGTATATGAAAAATCCAATTAAGTATTTTTTGGTAAATTTGTTAAAAAAGAAAAAATACAAAAAGTACTTTTATTTATTAAAGGCTTATTCAATGTTAAAGCATTAGAAAAGAGGTAAAAATGTGAGAACTAAAAATTCAATAAAAAATATAATTGGCTCTATGTTATCAAATATATTAACTATTATAATAGGGTTAATAGCTCAAGCTGTATTTATAAAAATATTAGGTTCAGAATATTTAGGATTAAATGGTTTATTTTCAAATATTATTACTATGTTAGGTATTGTTGAATTTGGTGTTGGTAATGCTATTATATATAATTTATATAAGCCAATAGCTGAGAATAATATTAGTAAAATTAAATCTCTAATGAATTTTTATAAAAAAAGTTATAGATTAATTGCTTGTATAGTTGCTATCATTGGAATTATTATTATTCCATTTTTACCTTTCTTTATAGAAGAAATTAGTATAGATATTAATATTACTCTAGTATATTTATTATTTTTAATAGATGTTGTTTGTTCTTATTTACTTTCATATAAAAGAAGTATTTTATATGCAAATCAAAAGAATTATATAATCAATATAGTTCATATAATATATACAATTTTATTAAATACTTCCCAATTATTAGTTTTATTTTTTACTAAAAATTATTATTACTATTTGATAATGAAAATTATCATGAGAATTTTAGAAAATTTTATTATTTCTAAAATAGCTGATAAAAAATATGCTTTTATTAATGAACCATCTGAAAAATTAGATAAAGAAACAGAGAAAGATATTTTTACTAAGGTAAAAGCACTATTCTTTCACAAAATTGGCTCTTTTGCCGTACTGGGTGCTGATAATATAATTATTTCAAAATTTTTAGGCTTAGTAACTGTTGGGTTATATTCAAATTATTATTTAATTATTAATGCAGTTCAAACTGTTTTTGGTCAAATTATTACTTCTTTTACTGCTAGTATTGGAAATATGCTTGTTACAGAGAGTAAAGAAAAGTGTTATGATGTATTCAAAAAAATTAGATTTTTTAATTTCTGGTTAGCTACATTTGCTTCTTGCTCTACCCTAGTAATTATGGATAGCTTTATTAATATCTGGATTGGAAATAATTATATTTTACCTTTACTGGTTTTAGAGGTATTAGTATTTAATTTATATCAAAAATTAATGAGAAACTCCTATATGAGTTTTAAGGAAGCAGCAGGAATTTACTATGAAGACCGTTTTGTTCCTTTAATTGAAGCATCTTTAAATGTAATTGTTTCCATTATCTGTTGTAAATTATTTGGACTTGCAGGAGTATTTATGGGAACAATTATAAGTGGATTAGCTTTATGGTGCTATAGTTATCCTAAATATGTTTATAAAAAATTATTTGATAGAAGTTATATTAATTATGCTAAAGAAACAATTGGATATATTATATTATTTATTTTAATTGCTAGTGGAACTTATTATTTATCTACTATTATAAATTTTTCTAATATTTATTTAGAGTTTATTAGTAATGTAATAATTAGTTTAATAGTACCTAATATTTTGTTACTTATTATATTTTTTAAAACAGATAATTTTAAATATTATTCAAATTTATTACAAGGCATGATTAAAAGAACTAAATAAAAAAGGAAGGCTGATATTATGACTAAACTTAAAAACATAACTAACATTATTATCATACTATTATTTCTTCTGTTCTTTACTATTCTTAGTTATTCTATCTTTAAACTAAATATCTTACCAACTAAATATCTAATTATAGGATTTAGCGTATTAATACTAGTTACCATTATCTTATTATTTGGTATCTTTAGTAAGAAACATAAAGTTTTTAGAACACTATCATTTATCATTATGTTATTACTTACTGTATTTTCATACTTTGCTATTAATTATCTGAATAATACTTATAATTTTATAAATAGTACCCAAAATAAATATGATACTTTAAACTATTCAGTAATTGTACTAAAAGATAGTAATTATACGAGTATTGATAACTTGAAAGATAAAACAGTTTCTTATTTAAATGATAGTTATAATTTAGATATTAAGAATGAACTTAATTCTAAGATAACTTATAGGGAAGAATTAGTAGATGATTTTACTAAAATGGTTAGTTTATTAAATAATAAAGATACAGATGCTATAGTATTAGAAGATAGTTATTTAGCTTTAATTGAAGAAGAGGACACAACTTTTTATAATAATATTAAAGTAGTTTATACATTTCAAATTAAAGTAAAGACTCATGAAGAATCTGATGATACTATCATTACTCAAGAACCATTTATCTTGTATATTAGTGGAATAGACCAATATGGAAATGTAAATACAGTAAGGGGTAGAAGTGATGTAAATCAGCTTGTTGTTGTGAATCCTAAAACGAATCATATTCTTTTAGTAAATACACCTAGAGATTATTATGTTAGGCTAGCTGGTACAATAGGTCTTAAAGATAAACTAACTCATGCTGGTATTTATGGTATTAATAAAAGTATTGATACTCTAGAAGATTTATATGATATTAATATTAACCACTATTTAAGAGTTAACTTTAATACTTTAGTTAAAGTAGTAGATGTAATAGGAGGAATAGATGTTTATTCTGATAAAACATTTAATTCTTTTCATATTAAAGGTTGGACAGTTTCTAAAGGTTTAAATCATTTCAATGGAAAAGAAGCACTTGCTTATTCTAGAGAACGATATGCTTATATTGATGGAGATCATCATAGAGGTAGAAATCAACAAGATGTTATAACAGCTATTATTAATAAAATAACTACTTCTAAAATATTAATTAGTAAATATAATAGTATATTAAATGTATTAGATGGATCTTTTCAAACAGATATTTCTACTAGTGGTATTACATCATTTATAAAATATCAGTTAGATAAAATGCCATCTTGGAAAGTAGAAAGTATTGCAGTAAGTGGTTATAATAGTTATAATTATACCTATAGTATGGGTTACAATTATAAATTATATGTAATGGAACCAGACTATGATAGTATAGAAACAGCAAAAGAAAAAATAAAAGAAGTTTTAAATGAAAGTTAACAGTGATAGAAAGGTAAAAATATGAAAAGTGATGTAAAAACATCTTTATTATTATTAAAAAATAAATTATTACTTTTATCATTAGTAAGTACACTTGGTGCTACTAGTATAGGGTGTAGTAGTAATTCATTTGATAATGATGAAGTAGAAAGTGTATTAGAAACAACAGAAGAGAAGATAGAAGAAAGTATTACGGTAATACCAGATACTACTTTAGAAACAGAAGAAAAACTACCAGATAGTAAAGAAGAAGTTATGAATATTATAGATAATGGTTTTATTGAAAGCATCTATTATGTAAAAAATGATACTACTTTAACGATTCCTTCTTTCTTAACAGAAAGTAAAGTAGAAGAACAAGTTACTTTACCTAAATTAGAATGTTTAGAAGTATACGATATATTAGATGATACTTGTCTAGTAAAAACAAATGAATATATTGGGTTTACTACTTTAGAAAATTTAGAAGAATTAACTGGTACTTTTGTGGTAGTAGATATTAGTAGTCAAGAAGTAAAGTTATACTGTAATAATGAAGTTATCTTAACTACTCCTGTTGTTACAGGAAAACCAAAAACACCAAGTGATAAAGGATTATTTGAAATTTATGATATTAGTCATTCAAGGTATTTAATAGATCCTAATGGTGAATATAAGTCTTATGTTGATATCATGATGAAATATAATGGTGGAGAAGGCTTGCATGATGCAGAGTATCATACGCATGAAGATGGATTTAGTCACGGCTGGAGAAATGCTAGTGCTTTTGGTGGAGATACTTATTTAAAAAATGGGTCTCACGGTTGTATCAATATGCTACATGAAGATGTTATGACTGTTAGTGATTATGTAGATATTGGCACAAAAGTACTAGTGAAGGAGTAGTTTATGACTAGCGAAGACAAAGTAATAAAAGTATTTAAAATAATATTTGTGGTAGCTATTTGTATTTTCCTTTTTCCGTTTGTCTTTACGATTGGACTAGCAAAGAGATCAAAATAATGATTAACTATATTTTGTATAATTAGTATGATGCATAAATTAAATATTTATATCAAAAATAATTTAAATAGACCAGGAACTTATATAAAATTCCTGGTCTATTATCATGTTTCTAAGTGCTTTATCAGCAAAATAATATTTTTGTGGAGTTTGAATATATTTTTTTCATATAATAGTACATTTAATACAAACTCAAATCCTTTTGTTTATTGAATTTCGTCTATTATGACATAATCATTTCTTTATCTTTAATTTGAGATTGAATATATTTACTTAATTTTTTTGGATTATGATACTGGATATTTTCTTCTCTATCTAATACCAATTTGATAATATGGTCATTTTTTATATAATTCTAGTAATAGTTTTATTTAAATAATTATTTCTTTCCATTATTTTTTTAGTCATAAAATGTTTCTTTTTCTTTATTGAACTTTTTTGCCATATTTGTCACTTTTGTTCAACACTATAATTATATTATATGTATAATCATGAAATATATTCATTTATTTATATAGTGGGAAAGTTATATTTAAAGTTAATTTTTTTACCATATTTTATTGATACACATAAGTTTAATTAGTGATAAGTAAAAAATAATAGCTATTTACCATAAAAAGTGTTATAATAAGAAACACTTTTAGGGGGAAATACTATGAAAAAAATACTTTCTTTTTTAAATAAATATCGTGTATTTATCATTAGCTTTTTATTACTGTTATTAAATGTTTTACTATTTATCTTTATTCATAATCTTAATGTATTTACTACAAAATATTATTTATTATTATTTGGTGTTTTAGTGCTATTAGAAGGAATTACTACTATTTTTCTTTTTATCAATAAAAAAGTATTTACTATATTAGGTTATCTTCTTACTATCTTACTTATTCTTTTTCAAATAGGAGCTATTTATTATGTCAATGTTACGGACTCTTTTTTAAATAAATCATTTAATAATGATAAAAGAGAATATACAAATACTTTTTATGTTGTTAGTAAAAAAACTAGTAACCATACTTTAGAAAATTTATCAGATAGTACCATTGGTTACTATCAAGATACACCTAATATTAGTCAAGCAATTAAAGAATTAAATTATAAATATAAAGTAAAATCTACTTCCTATTCTGATATAACAGATATGTTTTCTAAGTTAGATCATGATATTTCTTATTTTTTAATAGAGAAAAACTTGTATGATTATACTTTTCAAATAGATACCTCTCTAAATAAAGATGATTATACTGTTATCTATCAATATACATTAACATTTCAGGAACAAGTAGAAGATAGTAATACTGTTCAAGAAGATAAAGAAACAAATAATATTAATATTTATATAGGTGGTACTGATTTTACCAATCAATTGTATGATTTTAATATGATAGTATCTATTAACAAAGAAAATCATAAAGTATTACTTACTAGTATTCCAAGAGATTATCATATACCTGTTTATGGTAAAGGTGGTAGAAGTGATAATATGGGTTATCATGGTGCATGGGGTATTACTACTAGTATGAAATCATTAGAGCAGTTATTAAATATTAAAATTGATTATTATGTAAAAGTAAGAACGAATAGTTTAGTAGGGGTAGTAGATACTTTAGGTGGTATTACTTTCTGTTCTGATAAGAGCTTTTATACAACTCATGCTACCATATTAGATAGTTATGATGATTCTAGGGGAAATAAATTATATGTAGAAAAAGGGTGTAAGAATTATAATGGTGTTGAAATTTTAACGATTTCTAGAGAAAGACTTGCCTATAGTGGTGGAGATAGACAAAGACAGAAAAACTGTCAAAGCATTTTAATTTCTATATTCAATAAAGTGACTTCTCCAAGTATCATTACAAATTATCAAAGTGTTCTTAATTCTGTTAGCAATTTATATACGACGAATATTAGTAAAGAAATAATTACAGATTATATAAAAGATATTCTCGATAATAAAACTAAATGGACTTTTAATACTCAAAGTTTAGATGGGTATGATGGTAGTGGTTATGTGCATTTAACGAATTATAAAGATTATATAATGATTCCATACCAAAGTTCTATTAATAGTGCTAGTTATCATATAAAACATAATTAAAAAAGTATCATTGATACTTTTTTAATTGACTTTTATCTTGTAATCACTTATACTACTATTAGTTTACGAATATTTGAGCAGTATTAAAATATGCGTGGAAAGGAGATAAGATGAATAAAAAGTTTTGTGATAAATGTTTAAAAGAAGTTAATTGTGAATATAAAGAAATGGTAGTAACAGAAATTTTAAGTGGAAAACAAGTGAAATATTTAAAAAAATATTATACTTGTTTGGAATGTGGTAATGATTTTTATGATGATTTGATTGATTATAATATAGAGGCTGCTAATACACAGTTAAGAAAAATCAATAATATTATTACAATTGATGAAATAAAAGAAATACTAGAAAAATATGATATTGGAAAAAAGCCTATTTCTGTTATTTTAGGATTGGGTGAAATAACGATTACTAGATATTTAAATGGACAAAATCCTACTAAAGAAAATTCTGATTTTTTAAAAGAAATTTTAGTGAACCCTAATTTATATGAGTTATATTTAATTACGAATAAAGATAAAATTACAGAATTAGCTTATAAAAAATCTTTAGGTAAAACGAAACAATTAGAACTTACTTCTGTTCATTCAAAATTATATAGTGTAGCATTATATATTATTGATAAGTTAGAAGATATTACGCCATTATCATTACAGAAAATTTTATATTTTTCTGAAGGATTTTCAAAAAGAATATTAAATAAAGAATTATTTGATGATACACCAGAAGCTTGGGTATATGGTCCTGTGTATAGAGAAATATATGAAAGTTTCTCTTATTATAAGTATAATAATATTGATTATTCAGAAATACTAAAAGATTATGATTTTAGATTAGATGATAAAGAAAAAGAGTACCTTGATAAAATAGTATTGATATTTGGGTGCTATAGTGGCAAAATACTTAGAGAAATGTCTCATACAACCACACCATGGATTGATGCCAGAAAGGGATTAACAGATAATGTATCTTCTAATAGAATTATAGATAGAAAAGCTATTAGTGAGTTTTTTGATGATGTTTGTGATACATACTCTATATCTTCAGTAGATGATATCAAAAAATATAGTACTTATATTTTTGATAAAGTACAGGAAGAAAATTATAATAAACTTTAATTCTGTGTTAAAGAAAAAATTGGTATTTAGACAGGAAGTATTTAATTGATTGGAAGTGTCTTATGAAAATTAAAAAAGTTATTTATACAGTATTACTAATTATATGGTTACTAGTCATATTTTTGTTTTCTAATCAAACGGCTAGTAAAAGTCAATCTACTAGTGATAAAGTAGCATCTGATATTGTTGGAGTAGTAGAAACAGTTACTAAGAATGAAATCAAAAAAGACAAAAAGGAAAATATCATAGAAAATACTAGATTTTTAGTAAGAAAAACAGCACATTTTACTCTATATTTTATTTTAGGAATTATAGTGTATTTACTTTTTACTAGTTATGGAGTTAAGAAAATATTATTTTATTCTATATTATTTTGTTTTCTATATGCTTGTAGTGATGAAATACATCAATTGTTTCTAGATGGTAGAACTGCTAAAGTGTTAGATATTTGTATTGATACCTGTGGTAGTAGTCTAGCAATTATTAGCATATTTTACCTACAAAAATTTAATAAAAAGTACCGTGGTAACTAAGATATCATGGTACTTTTCTTCTGCTAGGTACAAAAAATACGATTTTTCTTGCTTTTTAGATAGTTTTGTATTATAATATGTGCCAACAAAAGAAGGGGTGGAAGTATGGAAGAATTTAATATATCAGAATTTATTAAATATTACTTCAGTTTAATTGTTATTGTTATTTTATTCATTATTTTAGGAGCAGTTGGTAGTTGGTATTATACCGATTATATTCAAGTACCAATGTATAAGTCTCAAACTAGTTTAGTATTAACAAGAGCAGGGGATTCTACAGGTAGTATTACGCAAAATGATATTTCTTTAAACAAAAACTTAGTTGCTACTTATCGTGAAATTATTAAGAGTAGAAGAATTTTATCTAATGTTATTAGTAATTTAAATCTTGATATTACTGAAAAAGAATTAAGTGATAAAGTTAGTGTTACTAGTAGTAATGATACAGAATTAATCATAATTTCTGTAGTAGATAAAGATAGTAAGTTAGCACGTGATATTGCTAATGAAATTGCTAAAGTTTTTAAAGAAGAAATCACAACAATTTATAATATTGAAAATATTAGTATTGTCGATGTTGCTATCAAAGCCAAAGATGCTTATAATGTAAATCCACTTAAGCAATATGTAATCGGTGTTGGTAGTGGTTTCTTAATTGGTAGTTTGATTATTACTGTTATGTTTTATTTTGATGACTCTATTAAAAAGCCAGAAGATATCGAAGAAAAAGTTGGATTAAGTGTGTTATCTACTGTTCCAAAATATAAAGGTAAAAAGAAAAGAAAATAAGGGGTGTTAATATGTATCAAGAATTAGTTTTAAATAATGATCCAAAATCTATTATTAGTGAAACCATTCGTACTTTAAGAACTAATCTACAATTTGCATCTGTTGATAAAAAAATCAAAACTATTTTAATCACTAGTAGTGTACCAGGGGAAGGAAAAAGCTTTATTGCTGCAAATTTAGCATGTGCTTTTGCTCAAAGTGGTTCCCGTGTTTTATTAGTAGACTGTGATATTCGTAAAGGAAGACAACATTATATATTTAATTCTCATAATAAATCTGGTTTATCTAACTTATTACTAGAAAATGTAAAAGAAAAATATATGGATTATATTCAAGAAACAAGAATCAAAAATTTATCTGTAATGTTTCGTGGAGTAACTCCTCCTAATCCATCTGAATTATTAGGATCTAGTAAGAATAAAGAGTTAATTGAAATTTTAAGAAATGAATATGATATCGTAATATTCGATTCTGCCCCTATTAATGGAGGATTAACAGATTCTATTATTATGAGTACCTTAGTAGATGGTGTTGTGATTGTTAGTAGTTGTAAAGAAACTCCAATTAGTTTATTAAATAATACAAAAAAGAGTCTTCAAAATGTAAATGCTAATATTTTAGGTGTTGTATTAAACCGTGCAAGTAGTAAATCAAAGAAATATTATGGACACTATTATGGATAGAAAAATAGATATTCATACTCATATTTTACCTGGTATTGATGATGGTGCAACTAATGTTGAAGAGAGTATGGAAATCATTCATTACCTATATAATCAAGGTATTACTGATATTGTTTTAACTTCACATTATATTGAAAATACTAAGTATAATTATAATCAAGTATCTCGTAATCAAATTCTTACAGTATTACGTAATAATCTAAATAATGATAAAATTCATTTATATTTAGGTAATGAAGTTTATTTATCTGAAAATGTAATTGATTTACTAGAACAACATGAAATTAGTACTATTAATAACACAAAATATATGTTAATAGAATTACCACTAACAGGTTGCTTAAATAATTTTCAAAATATTTTATGTGCATTAAGTGATTACGGAATTGTTCCTATTATTGCGCACCCAGAACGCTATCAATTTTTACAGAAAAATTTTCATAAAGTAAGTGAGTTATTAGAGTTTAATTGCTTATTACAGTGTAATATTGATAGTATTTATGGAAAATATGGTAAGAAAGCTAAGAAATTAATGAAGTGGTTACTTAAAAATGATTTAGTTCAATTTGTAGCTACAGATACACATTATGTAGAAGATGAAAAAATCTTAGAAAAATCTTATAAAAAACTAAAGAAATTAGTTGGTGAAGAAAAGTACCAAGACTTAGTTTATCGTAATCCTTTGAAAATGTTAAATAATGAAACAGTAGAAAGTAATTTAGAATATTTGATTAATGAAGAAAGAAAATAGTATAGTTCTTTCTTTTTATATAGTCGAAATACCTAAATTATAGAAAAAAGAGAATTTTGTTTTTCTTTTTTCTTTTTCTTGATATAATTAATTTGATTTGAAGGTGATAAAATGAAAGAATTATTTACTAGACTTGAAATTGAGCCTAAAAATATTGATTTATATAAACTTGCTTTTTCTCATTCTTCATATGTAAATGAAAAACATTTGAAAGCAGATTATGAAAGATTAGAATTTTTAGGAGATGCTGTACTTGACTTAGTTATGAGTGATTATTTATATAATCATTATTCTTTTCACGAAGGAGATATGACTAAGATAAGAGCTAATTATGTATGTGAGAATGCTTGTTTTACTTATGCTAGTGATTTAAACTTTAGTAATTATATTAAAGTAGGACATGGAGAGGAACTAGAAGGTGGAAGATTTAAAAAAGTAATTCTTGCTGATATCTTTGAAGCTTTTATGGGAGCTATTTATATTGATCTTGGTTATGAAACTGTTAGAAAAGTAATTTTAGATGTAATTACACCTTATATTGAAGAAAAAAAAGCTGTCTTTTTCAGTGATTATAAGAGTGCTTTACAGGAATATGTTCAAACTGATCAAAGAAGTGTTCACTATGAGTTAGTAGAAGAAAGTGGACCATCTCATCAGAAAGTATTCAAGATGGCAGTAAAAATAGATAATATTGTTTATGGAACTGGTATTGGAAATAGTAAAAAAGAAGCAGAGCAAGAAGCAGCTAAAAGTGCACTAGAAAAACTAGCTACGCTTGATTAAAACAGTAAAATATAGTATAATACTTAAGTATTTTGGGGTATTGGTATGAATGAAAATAACTTAAATTGGTTTGATAAACTGAAATTTGATGTCGTAAAATTATCTTTCTTTTTAAATTCTATTAATCATGAATTAGTTTTTGTCTTGCATAAAAATAAATGGGCTTTAGAAGATATTAATCTTTGTGAAAGTATTTACCATTTAAGAGATATGTTAACAACTAGTGATAGAGATTTATCTGAATTTGTAGAAAGAATAAATATTTTAGAAAAGGCAAATGCTATTTTTAATAGTAGTGATTTATTAGATGAATTTTCTTATATTCAAGAGAATACAAACCTAGAAGCAAGTTATTTAAATAATATTAAAAATTATATTGAAATCGTTACGAATCCTAGTGTTAATGGTAGTGATATTACTGAGAGACTAGAACAGTATCAAGATACTGATATTTCCTGTTATAATCAAATGAAAATCAATAATGAACAATTAAAACAATTAAAGAAAGAAAGGAGAGATTGATTTTGAGTAAAATTAAAATATTTGCTTTAGGTGGCTTAAATGAAAATGGTAAAAATATGTATGTAGTGGAAGTAGACCATAATATTTTCATTTTTGATGCTGGTTTAAAGTATGGAACAGATAAAATGTTAGGAGTAGATTATATTATTCCTAGTTATGATTATTTAATTAAAAGCAGAAAGAATATTAGAGGTGTATTCTTAAGTCATGGCCATGATTCTAATATGGGAGGAATTTCAGATTTAATTCAAGCAATTCCAGAAATTAATGTTTATGCTACTAAATTTACTATGGAAATTGTGAAAAATGATTTATTAGAAGCAGGAATTACGAAAGCTAATTTAAAAGAAATTAGACCACATTCTAAAATTGAATTTACTAAGGATTTATATATTTTCCCAATTAGTGTAACACACTCTATTCCAGATTCTGTATGTTATGTTTTATATACAAAAGATGGAGCTATTGTATATACTGGAGATTATGTATTTGATTCTACTATGAAAGGTCCTTATAAGACAGATATTGGTAAACTTGCTTATGTTGGAAAACAAGGCGTTTTATGTTTATTGTCAGAGTCTTTTTATGCTGAAAAAAATGGTCATACTTCACCTAATAATCGTATTAGTGACTTTATTAGAGAAGTGCTTCATAAGAATGAAGATCGTATTATAGCTACGATATTACCTGCTCATATTTATAGAGTACAAGAAATCTTCGATGAAGTTATGAAAACACATCGTAAGATTGTAGTTATGGGAAAAGGACTACAAGATATGATTAATAAAGCAATTGATATGAATTATTTAATGATAGATAAAGATCGTATCGGTGATTTATCTAATTTAAATGATAAAGGTGTCGTTGTTTTAATATCTGATGAGAAGGAAAAACCTTTTGCTAATTTAGATCGTATTTTAAAAGGCTTTGATAAATATATTAAATTAAAAGAAACAGATACTATCTTTATTACAGAACCATGTTATGATGGAATTGAAAAAAGATATGCCGTTATTTTAGATGATATTGCTAGAAATAATTTAAATGTTGTTTCTTTATCTAATAAAAAGCATTTACTTCATCATGCTTCTCGTGAAGATTTAATGTTAATGATTAACTTAATGAATCCTAAGTATTATTTTCCAGTAAAAGGAGAATATCGTCATCAATACATGAATGCTGAAGTTGCAGAAGAACTTGGTATTCCAAAAGAAAATATCATTTTAAAATTAAATGGTGATGTAGCTGAATTTGTAAATGGAAAATTAACAGATACAAAAGAACATATTGATGTTGATGATGTTTTAATCGATGGTAAAAGTCAAGGAGATATTGGTGAACTTGTTTTAAAAGATAGAGAAATGTTAGGAGAAAATGGTATTGTAATTATTAGTGCTACTGTAGATAGAGCTACTAAAAAATTATTAGCAGGACCTGAAGTTCTAACAAGAGGTTTCATTTATGTAAAAGAAAATCAAGATATAGTAGAAGAAACTAAAAAGATATGCTTAGATATTATTCTTAAGAATATTAGTGAAGAAGAAAAAAAGGTAGATTATACGCAAATTAAAAATGAAGTAAGAGAAACACTTGGTAAGTATTTTTATAAAGAAACAGAAGCTAAGCCTATGATTATTACGGTTATTCAAGAAGTGTAAAAGAGAAGAGATTCTCTTTTTTCTTTTAAAAATTCATTATTTGGGGTATATATATTAATAAGGTGGAGTGATATTATGAAGAAAAAAGTAATAGTTGTAGTAGTTTGTATTTTAATGATTATTGGTTGTGGTATTTTATTTTTGTATTATCAGAATAAAGAGAAAAATACTGTTTTAAAAATAAAAAATAGTTACCATGAAATAGTAAGTACAATAAAACCTAAAAAAATATATATCTATCAAGATAGTAAATATAAGGAAGTTGGAACACTTGAAAAAGATACTATTTTATTTTTAGAAGATAAAAAAGTAAAAAATTCAAAAGATATCTACTATAAAATAAAGAATAGTAATTACTATATTACTTATCAAGATATAGAGAAAAAAGATAACTATCAAGTTGATGATTCTTTTGACAACTATGTAGCAACTATCAAAATAAAAACAAATCCTACTAATCTTTATCAAAATGATAGTGTTCAAATTACTTTAGATCAGGTATTAGATTTTGATGTTTTATTTCATGATGATGATAAGTATTATGTAAAGTTCTTAGATAATATTTATTGGATACAAGACTCTTATCAATTATCAAATCAAGAAACAGATACTTTAAAAGATATTAGTATTTTAAACTTAGATAGTAAAATTACAGTACAGAAGCTTACTACTATTCTAGACTATTTAAAGGAAAATAATTATAAAAGTATTACTGTTTTAGATTTTAAGAGATGGGTAGAAGAAAAAGCTAGTTTAGAAAATAACCAAGTGTTATTACTTTCTCATCAAGAATTAGATAATGAAAAGAAAGATTTATTAGAAAAATATTCTTATAAGGTAAACACTAACTTTGATGATATTTTTGTATCAGGTGATAGTCAAGTAAAAGTAGGAGATAACACTTATTATCAATATGATATCTATAATACAACTTCTATTGATAGAATAAAAGATATGTTAAATGGTATTAAAGAAACACGAATAGAAAACCAACAAATTGCCGTACTAAATTATCACTTTTTCTATGATTCTTCTTTGAAGGAAGAATGTAATGAAATTATTTGTATAGATACTAAGAATTTTCGTAAACAGCTTGATTACTTAAAAGAAAATAATTATAAAATTCTAACTATGGAAGAGTTTAATGATTGGCTAGATAAAAAGATAACTTTACCTAAAAATAGTGTATTAATTACAGTAGATGATGGTGCGATGGGAACTAGTTTTATTAATGGTAATAAATTGATTCCTATCTTAGAAGAGTATCAAATACCAGCTTCCTTATTTTTAATTACAGGTTGGTGGGATATTAATAATTATCGTTCTAATTATTTAGAGGTTTATTCACATGGAGAAGAACTACACCATAATAATTACTGTAAGAATGGTAAATGTGGATATAAGTCTTTACTTTTGAGTAAGGAAGAAATGATAAATGATTTGGAATTATCGGTAAGTAAAACAAATACTCGTTTAGCATTCTGTTATCCTTTTTATCAAAAGAATGATACAATGGTAGAAGCTTTAAAAGAAAGTGGCTTTTCTGTTGCTTTTGTTGGTGGTAATAAAAAGGCTAAACAAACAGATTCTAAATATCAGGTTCCTAGATATATAATTTATAAAAATACTAGTTTAGAAAGTTTTATTAAAATGGTAAGTAATTGATGAATGATGCGTTTTAATGAAAAGAAATTAAAGAAAGAGTATCAAAAACATAACTATAAAAATCCTACTTAAGTTAGGTGTTAAAATAACGAATACCTTTATTTACAATTGAAATTTAAAATTGAAACACTTTGAAAACACTATTAATTCGATATAATAATTTGACAATTGCGTGTAAATGTGTTAAAATAGCACACAATTAAATGGGGGAAGATTTATTATGGAATTTTTAGTTTTTTGGTTAGGAACAAGTGTTGCAAGTTTTGTTATGGAAATGATAAGTGAATTGAGGATCTATAAAGATGCTGCAGATGCTGGATATAAAATTGATGTAAAAAAGCTATCAGAGTTAGGAAAGCAATTAAATCCAAATGCACCAAAAGTTACACTTCTATCAATGTTAATACCGGTATTTAATATAATGCTCGTATTTCAAAGAGCAGTTCAATACAATAATATTAGACCAATGATATTAGATCAATTAAGTGCTCTTGATATTATAGAAAAAATGTCGGAAATGGAGAGAAGAGAGTATTTAAAAAATCCAACTACATTAAATGCTTTAGCTATACTATCAAAATCAAGATTATCAACACAAATGATATTAAAAATCAAAGAAGGTAATGAATGTGGTGAAATTTACTACAAAGTGGGTAAGTCATTAGATGATATTACTATTATAAGAGCAACTGGTTCTGCATCTAGATTAACAGTTGAAGAGCAAAAGAAAAAAGTTATTGATATTTGGAGAACGATTGTTCAAGAAGGAATAGAAAAATATGGAGATATAGAAACACTAGCTGATGCTTTAGTTAATAATACAACTACAGATTTTAATGATGTTAAAGAAGATAAAAAAGAGGAAAAAACTATTTTATCAAGTCCACAAGAATTAAGCCTTAGTGAGCAAAAACAAGCGTTAAAAAATTTAAAAAGTGAGTTGTTGAAAAAAGAAACAGTAAAATTTACTGAAGATGATAAAGCATCAGCATTATCAAAAAGAAGAAAGTAACATAATTTTTATGTTTCACTATAAAATATAAAATAAGTAGTAGTAGTAAATGAGGAAGTTGGGTTGTATGAAAGAAAGTAAGATCAGATTAAAAATTAACGGAGAAATGATAGAACAACCAGATAAAAATCATCATTTATGTGGCTATCATTTATGTGGCAAGTACTGTCCAAGTAATGTTATGATGAGTTGCCCTAAGGTGAAAAGTGGTGGACATTTACCGCTTGAAGAGTATCCTTTTATTACAGAAGGAAAACAAGTTCTGGGTGATAAGAAAGTGAGAGTATATTGTTTGAGCGAAGGTAAAATAAGAGAACTACCCGAAGTAGAAAAGTTTACAGTCACAAAATGTAAACGATATGAAGATGCAATCAAAAACAGACAAAAATAAGTTGCATTTTCCTTTTATTTATGGTAAAATCTTAAATGTTTGAAGCTCCTGTTTCAAACCGCATTGAATAGGTTTTAAACAAATTATTTTGTACCTTAAGAGCGAGTCTAGAAAATTTAAGAAGGAGGTATATTATGAAAGCAGTTATTAAGACAGGTGGAAAACAATATTTAGTTTCTGAAGGAAGCGTAATTTTTGTTGAAAAATTAGCTGGTAACGAAGGAGAAAAAGTTGTTTTTGATGAAGTTTTAATGCTTGATTCTAAAGTAGGAAATCCTTACGTTAGTAAAGCAAGTGTAGAAGGTGAAATCCTTAAACAAGGAAAACAAAAGAAGATTAGAGTGTTTAAGTATAGTCAAAAAGACAGAAGTAATCGTAGAACACATGGTCATAGACAACCTTATACAAAAATTGAAATTAAAAAAATTAATGGGTAATTAAAATGATTAAAGTAAAAACTGAAAGTAATAAAAAACATATTAATAAAATTGAAATCATTGGCCATGCTAATTATGATGAGTATGGAAAAGATATTGTTTGCAGTAGTGTTAGCAGTATTGTTACAACAACTGTAAATGGTATTAGTGATATTAATCCTAATTATCTTACGATAGAAGAAGTAAAAGATGGTATGATAATTACTATTTTAGAAACTGATACTATCTGTGATAAGTTAATTTTAAATATGTTAAATCTACTTTCCCAACTTTCTGATGGTTATCCAGAAAATATTAAAATTAAGTAAGGAGGAACAAAGATGAACAGATTATTTTTAAATATACAATACTTTGCTCACCACAAAGGACAAGGTTCTACATCTAATGGTCGTGATTCAGCTGGTCGTAGATTAGGAGCTAAAGCTAGTGATGGTGAATTTGTTACAGCTGGAAGTATTCTTTACCGTCAAAGAGGAACTAAAATATTCCCAGGTAAGAATGTTCGTCGTGGAAATGATGATACATTATTCTCTACAATTGATGGAATCGTTAAATTTGAAAGATTAGGTAGAGATAAAAAACAAGCTAGTGTTTATGAAGTAGAAGAATAGTTAGACTATTCTTTTCTTATGCTTTATTTTATAATTATAGTGAGGGTGGTATTATGAAAAGCATTCAATATGAAAAATCTTGTGGTACTGTTACTTTTAAGGAAATGAATCATAAAAGATATTATTTATTAATTCATCATAATAAAGGACATTGGGGTTTTCCTAAGGGACATATAGAAAATAGTGAAACAGAAGAAGAAACGGCTATTCGTGAAACTAAAGAAGAAACAAATGTTGATTCTGTTATTATTCCAGGATTTAGGGAAGTAATTACTTATAGTCCTAAAGAGAATGTGATGAAAGATGTCGTTTTCTTTTTGGCTAATCCTAAAACGGATAGTTTAATTCCACAAGAAATAGAAGTAAGTGATGTTAGATGGGTAGAAGAAAGTGAAGTTATGAATCTAATTACTTATAAAGATGAAAAAGAAATATTTGAAAAAGTTCTAAGTTACATTCATTAAATTATATGATAAACTAATTTTAGAGAGGATTTATTATGGAAGAACAATTAGGAAAATTTATTTTAGAATTATATCGTAATGGCATTAAAATGGATCATGATAAATTAAATGGTTTATTAGAAGAAGTAAGTCAAATTTTAACTTATGGTAAAGATAAAACTAAAAAAGAAATGGTAGAAGAGTTAATAAAACGATATACTAATGATATTGCTTCTATTTTAAATGATAGGGACCTAATACCTGGTTATAGTGTTGGAGTCCATGTCGGAAATACTACTATACAGATGATGGAAGGTTATACTGATTCTACTAGAAGTAAGAAAATAGATGAAAACACTATGTTTGATATTGCGTCTTGTAGTAAGTTGTTTACTCAAATTATTGCTTATAATTTAATTCATGATGGCATTTTATCATTTGATGATAAGGTTATGGAACTTGACCCTAGATTTACACAATTAGGTAATTTAACGATAGGTGATATTACTAGTTTTAATGTAGAATTTAGAACACCTGGTAGGATAGAAGATGCTGAAAGTAAAAATGATGCTTACCGTATTTTATTTAACACACAAGTAGTAGAAAAGAATAAGTATAATTATAATGATATTGGTTTAATGATTTTAAAAGAAGTAATGGAAGCAACTACTAGTAAAACTTATGAAGAATTATTTAATCAGTATATTGTTTCTAAATTAGGATTAACAGATACTTATGTTAATGTTCCTACTAATAGATATCAAGATTTAACAGCTTCTCCTAATAGTAATATCGGATTAGTAAATGATCCAAAAGCTGTAATCTTAGGTGGTTATAGTGGACATGCAGGAGTATTTGCAAGTAATAATGATTTATTAAAAGTTGGAAGTAGCATTTTAGAAGATAAGTTAATACCACAGGAAATGGTAAAAGATACTTATACACCAGGTACTTATGATAATAGAAGAGGTATTATGGGAAATACTTATGTTTACCATGAGGAGGGATTAGATAAATCTTTTGTTAGTAATAATGAATCTAATGAAAGCTTTAGAGTACAAGGTAGTACTAGAAATGTTTTTGGAGCTAGTAGGTATCATTTATCAAATGGTGTTTATGTAAATAGTAATTCTATTTTATTAAATCCAGCTTCTATGGATTTAGAATATGCTATTACTTTACAAAAAGAAATTAATTCACGTGCTTTACAGAGATGGATAGCAAAAGATCCAGTTCATAATGATAGAACTAATTTTAAAGAAAGTTTATTGATTAAAAATTTTGCTATCAATAATCAAGAATTTAAGTTAATTGATGTTAGAAGTATGGTACCACTTGGTAAAACGAGTGATCCAATTACAGAATTAACAGCTGAGTTATCTATCAAATTAATGTTTTTAGATTCTGTACTTAAAAACTATGAATCTGAAAAAGATAGGAATGAAGAAATTAATATTAAAATGTAATTATTAAGATATACTTTTGTATGTCTTTTTGTGGTAGGAGGCAGTATGCAAGAAGAGGAAAAGAAATTAGTGGAAGTAGTAAATGAGTTTGAAAAGTTAATTGATGAAAATAAGAATAGACAAATAGTTACTAAGAAAAATTATAGTCATGATGTTGATACTATGGTTTCTTTACTGAATAAGTTAGAAAATAAGCAACATTCACTAGAAGTAAATATTGATAAACCTTATTTTGCTAGAATTGATTTTGTAGACAAAGAAACAAATCATAAAGACATCTGCTACATTGGTAAGATTGGTACAATGAATGAAGATGATAAGATTATTACAGTAGATTGGCGTACACCTATTGCCTCTTTATACTATGATAGTGAAGTAGGGGAGTGTAACTACCATGCTCCAGAAGGAATTATTTCAGGTAATTTATTATTAAAAAGACAATATGAAATAGAAAAAAGGAAATTACTTAGCTATCAAGATGTAGAAACAGTAGCAAATGATGAGTTATTAAAACCATACTTATCTAGTAATAATGATAGCAGATTAAAAAATATTGTATCTACCATTCAGAAGGAACAAAATGCAATTATTAGAGAACCAATTGATTATGATGTTATTGTGCAAGGAGTAGCTGGTAGTGGTAAAACGACTGTAGCACTTCATAGAATTGCTTATTTAGTTTACCAAAATAAAGATAAAATAGATGTAAATCAATATATGATATTAGGCCCTAATAAGTTTTTTGTTAACTATATTTCAAATGTTTTACCGGATTTAGATGTAAATGGAGTAGGAGAATATGATTTATTAGAATTTACTTGTGAATATTTAAAAGAAAAAATAAAACTTACTGATAATACTGATACCATACTTACTAAATATAAGATGAGTTTATCTTATCAAGAAGTATTAGATCAGTATATAAATACTTTAGAAAATAAAGTAATGCCTGAAAATGATTTAGAAATGTTTGGTTTTTCTATTATACCTAGAAAACTTATTTTAGATTTTTATCGTAAAGCTAGTAGAGATACTTTATTTTTATTAGATAAAGTAGAAAGAACGATACCATTTATGATTAAATATATAAAAGAACATCAAGATAGAATTTTAGTTTCTGCTAATTTTTATATAGATGAATTAATAAAAAATACCAAAGATATGAAGAAATTAGTAGAATTATCAGAAATGAGAGAAAAACTTAGAAAAGAAATTAAATGTAATTGTGCACATATTATTAAAACTTATTTTAAGGTAGTAAATGAAAAGACTTCAGCTTTATATTTAGAATTTTTAAAGAGCTTTTCTCATTTTTGTAGTGATGAAGTTTATAGTAATTTAAATCAAAATAAGATTTGCTACGAAGATTTAACTGGGTTACTATATTTAAGATATCGTATTATTGGTTATTATGATTATAACAGAATAAGGCAGGTAGTTATTGATGAAGCACAGGATTATGGTGAGTTCTTTTATGCTACTCTTAAGAAGATAATGAAAAATGCTACTTTTAGTATTTTTGGAGATTTAGCTCAGACTATTTATCGTTATCGTACAATAGAAACTTGGGATAAACTAACTAAATTAGGTTACTGTGATAATTTAAAAATATTATCTAAAAGTTATCGTACTACTATTGAAATTATGGAAGAAGCTAATAAGATTAATGAATATTTAGGATTAACTAGGGCAGAAGCTGTTGTGAGACATGGGAAAAAGATAGCTTATGTTAAGAACGGAAATATATTAGAATTAGTAAATAACTTGTTAGAAACCGGTTATGAAACAATAGCAATTATTAGTAAAAATGAAGAAGATGCTAAAATAATATATGAAGAGTTAAAAAAGGAAATAGATATTACATTAATTACTGATAAAAGTAATGAATATAGAGGTGGAATCTGTTCTATTACTAGTAGTTTATCTAAGGGGTTAGAGTTTGATAGTGTAATTATTAATAAGGTAGATAGTGATATATTTGATATTCATAATCCATATGATATGAAACTCTTATATGTATCTATGACAAGAGCACTTCATGAAGAAATTATAGTTTATCAAAATGAATTAGTAGATGTATTGAAATAGTGAGAATTCAGGTATTCAGATAGATAAGAAGTATGGAGTAATTTTTATTATATTATTTATAAAATGAACTAAGAATCTTAAAACAATTGAAAATATATAACAGATTTGTTACTATATAGTTAGAGGAGTATATGATGAATAAGATAATTAGTGTAGAAGAATCTAATCAGATTCAAAAATTACAGAGAAAAAAATTAAATTATAAAATTGGTACTTTTTGTGCCGCTATCTTAATTGCTTTTTCAAATACTGGGTGTGGTTTTAATCAAGCAGAAAAAGATTTTAGTCAATATGAAGAAGGAGAAAGTACAAATCATTTTAATCTAAAAAATGCTTTATACCAAACATTTGATTTTGATATACTTACATCACCTGATAAAATAAAAGTTTACCATAACTTAAATAATACAGGATATTTGTTAAGTTATGATATCAGCCGTGATATAAGCAGTAATAGTGATGAATGGGAAATATTAGGAACTTTTGAAGATTATGATATTTCTTCTGATTTGTTATCTTTTTATAACCAAACAAATGAAACGGTTAACTGCTATAGGGAATATGTAAGAGAGTATAATGCTAGTACGAATCAATATAGTGAATTGCATTCTACAAATAATACTATGGCTATAACTGATACTGTACCACAGATAACTCCAACTAGTGAATGGAGACTTGATGCATTTGATAATACGAATACTTATACTTATCAAGATCTTAATATTTATACTAGTGATTCTTTTGTTGTTTCTACTAGTGGAGAAATTAACGATGCTACAAATACTACATCTAGTATTTATATAGGAATCGATAATCTAGAAAATGGTTTAAAAACAGTTAGCCCAGCAAAATGGGAGAATAAAGGAAACCTAGATAACTATGTAAATAGTATGACACATACTGTAGAAAGAGGTAGATAGTTATGAATAGAATAGGTAAGATTATTATACTTGATGATCAAACGAAATATATGATAATGGATCAAGGTAACTATAATCAAAAATGTTATTTTATGATGAGTAAGTTAGATAATTTTGATAATCTAACAGAAGAATTTTCTATTATGGAAGAAGAAGTAGTAAATGGTGAAAGTTTATTATCAAAAGTAACAGATAGCCAATTATTAGAAGCGTTAGCTAAATATTTTAGAAAAAGAGCATTAAAATCGTAGAATTTTTTTGTAGTAAAAAATGAAATTATATAATGCGCAAGTAATGCGCAAGGAACTTAAAAAAATATGCACTTTCATTAATATATTTATGATGTTAAAACCACAATTTATGTTGTATTTGTTAAAAATGACACTCTCACAATGAAACAATAAGATTGTTGATTTTTATATATTATACAATTCTTTAATTTGACATTTAATGGTAACTTTAGTAAAATATGCCTTAAATGAAATATCATTCCTTATAACACGCAATGGTAACTAAAATAATATAAAAAATTTTAATACTTAATTAAATTAATCTTAATTTTATATGGCATATAAGGAATATATGTTTGTATTTATCATGTAGGGGGCAATTTTGTATGATTATTGGAATAAGTGGTAGTAAATTTGGAAATGCAAAAATAGCAAAATTTTTATGTAAGAAATATTTATTTGAATATTTAGATGTTGATGAAATATTAGAAGAGGTAATAAATGATAAAAATTTTGTAATAAAATTAAACGAAAATGGAATATTAAATGATGAACTGTTTTTAAATATTAAAAATGAAGTTGATAGAAGATTACTGATTAAAATTAATAATTTTTCTATAGATAAACCTTTAGTAATAGGTTATTCATTGTTAGAAGATTCCTTTGCATTTGAAAAGTGTAATTTAATATTTAAAAATGATTCGATTAGCAATATTACTATGGGTGAAAAAATAGAAGTAATAAAAAAATATAGATGTGATAGTATTATAAGTTATTATAACGATTCAAAATATCATTTAAAGTTAGATTTTGAAGATAATTGGCAAGAAAAACTTTCAGATTTTATTAATTATAATGTGTATAATACAAAAAAGGTTACGGTTATAGTGCCAGTTTATAATACTGCAAATTATTTAATTCGTTGTATAAATAGTATTACTAATCAAACTTATCAAAATTTAGAAATAATTTTAATTGATGATGGATCAATTGATGAGTCATTAAAAATATGTGATCTATTAGCAAAAAATGATGATAGAATTAAAGTGATACATCAAAAAAATATTGGATTAGCAGAAACAAGAAATAAGGGTATAGAAATTGCGACAGGTGAATATATTTGCTTTTTTGATTCAGATGATTATATTGAAAATACTATGATTGAGACATTACTAAGGGTTGCCGAAAAAACTGATGCCGATGTGTGCGAGAGCAGTTTTTATATTCATATGAAAGATGGTGATATAAAAGATGTAAGCTGTGAGCAGAAAGGTATCAAATTTGTAAGTGGGCACCTAGATTTAATAAACTCATATTCAGATGCTACTATATTAATTCCAGCCTGGGATAAATTATATAAGCTTTCTTCAATAAAAAGCATAAGGTTTGATAGAAATTGTTTTAAAGAGGACTCGGACTATATATATAAATTATGTATGAATGACAAAACATTTGCATTGGTAAATGTACCATTCTATCATTATGTAAAAAGAAAAGCAGTATCTTTAACAGGAAATAAAATATCCTTAAGATTATTTACACTTCAGGATTGGGGTAAGGAAAAATATAACGAAGTATTATCACAGGGTGAAGAATATAGAGACGCTGCTGAAAAAATTTTATACAATAGCTTAGTTCATATTATTAGAAACTATATTCGAGATTATAAAAATGGTGTATTAGGAAAAGGAGAATATAAAGAAGAAATACAGTCTGTTGTTAATGATACTATGTATTTGCTATTATCAGCTAAAAATGTAGAAAAGTTTAGGAAACTAAATGAAGTATTGGAAATAATAAATGAATTAGTAGCAGATAATATAATTGAAAAAGAAAAAATGCCATCTATTGAGATACCATGTATTGGTATTTTATGGAATTCGTTAGATGATAATTTAATGAATGAGGCTATTGACTTTATAAAAGATAAAGCGGTAGTTAATGAATGTATTTATGTGGACTTAAAAGAAGAATACAATGATTTTATAAATGATATATATCGTTATAATAATGAATTTGAAGGTATTCCATATATTAAAGCCTGCACTTTGATTGATAAATTTGATAGTAATGTGATAGTTATAATGAATATGATATTAAAAGTAACAAATTATATGTATTATAATAATCAAAAAGGATTTATATTTGAGGAAATAGCAGAATTAAAATCATTTATTCGTAAATATTTTAAAAAGAAAATAAAAAATTATGCTTATGATAATATATTTCACTTGACTGTAAATGGTGAAGAATATCGATATACAGATGAAATATGTAAAAAATATATTAAAGAATATAGAGGTAACTCAAATGAGCTATAGTAATTCTTGTTCAGTTAAAAACTATCAATCTGACTTAACAATTAAGCAAATGTATACAGAGACATTTAATAAAGATTCAAAAAATTTAAAAATTTCAAAATTGAGTGGCGGTTTAAAAAATGCAGTGTATTTAATAGAAGATGATACTCAAAAAATAACTTTAAAAATTGCTCCTAAAGATGAAACAAAAATGATAACAGTTGATAGAAAAATATTATGGTGGGAAGCAGAAATGTTAAAACTAATGGAAACAATAAATTTTCCATCACCTAAGCTGCTTTGTTATAATGATAAATCTGAAATATGTCCTTTTCCCCATATGTTTATGAGCTATATTTCTGGAAACAATTATTTAGAAAGTAAAAGTAATTTATCGCAGACAGAAATAGAAAAAATAGAGTATCAGTTAGGAAGATTGAGCTCTATAATTTGTTCTATAAAAGGTGAAAAATTTTTTCTACCAGGGCAACCTAACAAAAAATTTAATAATAACTATGAATTTGTATTAAATTTATTTGAATTGCTATTAGGAGATGCTAGGGAACAAAATATAAATTTAGGTGTAAATGGATATAATAAAATTTTAGATATTATTGAAAGCAATAAAACAAGTTTGAATAATATTACTAATTTATGTCTTAGCCATACAGATATTTGGGACGGTAATGTAATAATTAGAAATGGTAATGTAGCAGGAATAGTAGATTTTTCAGATTTGTATTACTGTGATGAGTTATTAACATTTTATTTTCATACAATTGATGGTAAAACAAGCAACAATTTTTTAAAAGGATTTAATAATAAACAATTAAATTATGATGAAAAAATAAGAATTGAAATATATAGAATGTATGTAATATTAAAAATGATTGTTGATTGTGAATTAAAACAATATGGTAAATTTGATTGGATGTACGAAAATTTAAATTCTAGAATGGATGTACTACAAAAAATAAAAAAGTAATGATTTATAAGCAGAAAGTGAAAATATATATTTAATCATAATTTATTTGCAACAAAAGAATTTCAAAAATGAAATAAATTTTATATGAAATTAGTTGGAAAGGTAACTATAAAAATGATATAATTGATTTGCAAAAGAAAGGAATATACTAATGGAAAAAAAAGAATACAAGCAATTAGGAACTTATGGATTAATCATAGAGAAAGGAAAAATACTTTTAATTAAGAAAAACGGTGGTCCCTATGATGGTAAATTGGATTTACCAGGTGGAACTATTGAATTTTGTGAAAAACCAGCAGAAACATTAAAAAGAGAACTAATGGAGGAAGTTGGAATTGAAGTAAATAAATTTGAATTGTTTGATGCTGATTCAATAGCATTTGATTGGCAATTTAAAGAAGATGTAATTGTAAAAGTTCATCATACTGGTATTTTCTTTAAAGTGTATGACTATAAAAATGATATTAAGAAATCAGTAAAAATTGATGAACAAAATAATGATTCATTAGGTGCGGAATTTTATGATATTGAAGGTTTAAGAAAAGAACAGTTATCTGGAATTGCTATTTTAGAGTTACAAAAACTAGGATATATGTTAGTAAACTAAATAATTTACTTTTTTATATCTTACTTAAACCATTTTGTTACCATTAAGTATTGAAATTGACAAAAAGTAAATTTTATGTTATAATATGCCCAATTTCAAGCGGTATTAGAAATAGAAAGAGGGAAAAATATGAAAAATCAAATTATTATTCAAAGTTATGAAGATGTAGATAAATCTTTATATGATTATCAAAAAGACCATACAAAAGAATTTATAGGGAACTATAATGCTTATCAATTTTTTGGAAATAATATTTCTTATAAAGAAGCAGACAATTCTGTTGAAAAAATGGCTAATTATTTACAAAATGTTTTAAAAGTTAAACCAGGTGAAGTGGTAGCGGTTATTGCACCAGGCTTACCAGAAGTAGGTGAACTGTTATATAGTATTAGTAAAAACGGTGCTACTTATTTTGGAATTGATCCAAGAAACAGTGCAGCTACTATTAAGGATTTCTTAAATCTTGCCGAAGTTAAGCATATATTTATGTTTGATCAAGCTTTTGTTAAAGTTGATTCCATTATTGATCAGACAAAAGTAGAAGATGTTACTGTTTTATCGGTGAAAGACTCTATGAAACCCATTATGTGGAAACTATTTCATACATCAGAACTAGCTAAATCTCGTAAAAAGAATTCTATTACCGATAAAATTGGTGTCGAAGATCTAACTGTAATTAAAGAACAAATAGCAAGATTAAATGGAAAAGATATTTTGACTAAGGAAGATCAAAAAATGATTAAAAAGTTAAAAGTATATGAAGACATTCTTTTAACTGCTGCAAAAAATTTATACTATACTAATCCTCCAAAGACGGGTTATATTGATTTAGAAAATGCTTTAACTAATACATCTGATGAATACACTTTTGATTCTATTTATGATAACAATATACCTGCTACTATAACATTAACAAGTGGTACTACTGGAACTCCTAAAGTTGTTCCTACTTATGCTAGAAGTTATAATGTAAAAGTAAGAGATTATGCAAATACTACAATGCCTATATCAGTTGGAGATAAAATGCTAGCTATGCCACCATTTATCATGTATGGGGAAGTCTTTATGCATATGGCTTATATTAGAGGAGTTCAAAATGTAATTATTCCAGATATTACTAGATATGCTTATTCTGATATTATATTAAAAAATAGGATTAATCATGTTGTTGGCGTACCATCTCAAGCTTTACAATTGGCAGAAAATGAAAAAGCTATGAAAAAAATTGCTCCATTTGTTAAAACTATTTCTGTAGGTGGAAATAAAATGTTATTAGAGCATGAGCAAATAATTGATAATGCTTTTCAAAAAAATGGAAGTGATGTGGTTGTTACTCAAGGTTATTCAATGACTGAGTTAACACCGTCTTCATTCACTAATACACCAGGACATAAAAAGCAAGGTAGTGTTGGACAAGCACTTGGCGATACTAATGCTATCATTATTAATGAAGATACTAATGAAATATTAGGACCAAATGAAAAAGGTTTGTTATTAATCAATAGTGAAACTATGTTTAAGGGGTATTATAAAAATCCTTTAGAAACTGAAAAGGTTTTTAGATATATTAATGGAGTTGAATATGTAGAAACTGGTGATATTGCATATTATGATGATGATAACTATTACTATATTGTAGATCGTAAAAAACATTCTATTATCAGACCAGATGGTCATAATAACTTTCCTTCTGAAATGGAAGAAGTCATAGTTAATGATCCAGCTGTTGAAGATTGCGCTGTAGTTGGTTACCCTTATCCTGATTATCAAAATCCAACAGGGTATTATCCAAAGGCTCATATTGTTTTAAAAGAAGAATACAAAGGTTTGGAAACAGAAGTAGAAGCAAGATTAAAGAAGACTTGTCTTGAAAAATTACTTTCAGAAAGAGATGTTCCATACTATTACGAATTTCATGATTCTTTACCATTGACTCCAGTATTTAAACCAGATAAAATAGCATTAATGAAAATGGACGAAGAAGAGATGAAAGCAAAGCAAAAAGTAAAAACTAAGTAAAGTTCAGAAAAACTGAACTTTTTTTCTTGTATAAATACAAATCCATGATATACTGAAAATATACAGTAAAGAGGTGTTTTTATGAGTATTAGTTCTACATTTTCTATGTGCAGTTTTTTCTATAGTTTGTTATTAATAATTGTTTATTTCCGAAAAAAAAGACTTGATACATTAGAAAATAGAATATATGGGTGGACAATAATTGTAAATTTCATTGGTATTATTTTGGCGATTACTAGTTATATAACAATAATTTATTATAATCAAATTCCAATAACTAACATGATAATATCTAAGGCTTTAATCGTTTATTATTTTACATATATATGGTTATTAACATTTTATATATACGTGATTTCTAAGAAAGTTAATTATGATAATGCGCATACTGATTTTAAAAAAGTCATCAATTTTGGATTTATAGTATACATCATATTGGCATTAACAATTATAATTTTGCCATTATATTTTAAGAATGATACTTCAGTATATTCTTATGGACCAAGTGCTAATGTAACTTATTTTGTTTCTGCAATTGCTATTATATATTGGCTTTTTATTCTATTTAAAAATTTTAAAGAAATTAAAACGAAAAAATATGCACCAATTATAGCTTTTATTGGTATTGGTGGACTCGTTATGGTAATACAAAAAATGTTTCCTGGTGTATTGCTAATGACGTCTATGGAAACATTTGTTACTTTTTTAATGTTTTTTTCAATAGAAAATCCCGATATGAAATTGATAAATGAGCTTAACATAGCCAAAAGTCAAGCAGAACGTGCTAACCAAGCTAAAAGTGATTTTTTAAGTAATATGAGTCATGAAATTAGAACACCACTAAATGCTATTGTTGGCTTTAGTCAAGCATTACAAGAAGAAAACTTACCACCTCAAGCACAAGATGAAGTAAAAGATATTGTAATGGCTAGTGAGACTTTATTAGATATTGTAAATGGTATTTTAGATATCTCTAAGATAGAAGCAAATAAATTAGAAATTGTTAGTACGGAATATAGTTTACAAGCAGTACTTGATGAACTTGTTTCTCTATCAAAAGCAAGACTAGGCGAAAAACCTATTGAGTTTAGATGTGTATTTGATCCATCAATTCCACCTTATTTATATGGTGATAAAGTGCGTGTAAAACAAGTTGTACTAAATATATTAACTAATGCTATTAAATATACAAAACAAGGCTTTATTGAATTTAAAGTATCTTCTATTCAAAAAGATGGAGTATGTCGTTTAATTATTTCTGTAGAAGATTCCGGAATTGGTATTAAACCTGAAAGTATTAATAAACTATTTACTAAGTTTGAACGCCTTGATATTGAAAAAAATAATACTATTGAAGGAACAGGATTAGGACTTGCTATTACTAAAAAATTACTAGAATTAATGGGTGGACAAATAGTAGTTCAAAGTGTTTATGGAAAAGGTTCTAAGTTTACTATTGCTCTTGAACAAAAAATAGTAACGAATCCAACTACTGTAGTAGAAACCAAAACTGTTGTAGCCACTTCTAAACTAGATTTAACTGGTAAGAAGATACTAGTAGTAGATGATAATATGATTAATTTAAAAGTTGCTAGTCGTTTATTAAAAGATTATAACTGTCTTGTTGATACTGCAAATAGTGGCTTTGATTGTATTGATAAAATAAGTAATGGAGCTAGCTATGATTTAATATTAATGGACGATATGATGCCTAAGATGAGTGGAGTAGAAACATTCCATAAATTAAAAGAAAACGAGAATTTTCATATTCCAACCGTAGCTTTAACGGCAAATGCTATTTCTGGTATGAAAGAAAAATATTTGCAAGAGGGATTCCAAGATTATTTAGCTAAACCAATTGAAAAGACAGAATTATACAGAGTATTAGTAAAATTTTTACAACAAAAATAAAAAGTATGATATACTTATTAATGATAAGGAGTGTATAAAGATGAAAGATGTTAATTTATTAATTAGTAATGGAGTAAATATTGAAAAGAGTTTAGAGTTATTTGGTGATATGGAAACTTATAACGATACATTACATGATTTTTTAAACGAAGTAGAAGGAAAATTAGCTAAAATTAAAGCTTATAAAGAAAATGGTGATATGGCTAATTATGCTATTTTAGTTCACTCATTAAAAAGTGATAGTAAGTATTTTGGCTTTGAAAAGTTAGCAGAACTTGCTTATAATCATGAAATGGAAAGTAAAGCAAATAATATGTATTATATTACTGATCACTTTGACGAGTTAATGATGGAAGCAAATAGAATTGTTGCGTTAGTAAAACAGTATATGGGAATTACTACTACTAATAATAGTCAAACGGTAAGACCTTTAGTAATTAAAGATAAAACGATTTTAGTAGTAGATGACTCTAATGTTGTTCGTAATTTTGTATACAAGATTTTTAATAGTGAATATGATGTGTTAATTGCAAATGATGGAAAAGAAGCACTAGATATCATTAGAGCTAATGTAGATGATAAAATTGTAGGTATGTTACTTGATCTTAATATGCCTAATGTAGATGGATTTCAAGTATTAGATTACTTTAAACAAGCTAATCTATTTGCTAGAATTCCAGTAGCTATTATTACTGGAGAAGGAACACAATCTAATATTGAAAGAGCTTATCAATATCCTATTGTAGATATGTTACAGAAACCATTTAATGAAGTAAATGTAAAAAATATTGTTAATAAATTAATTATGGTTCGTAATATGAATATGAATAATAATCAATAAGATAAGAAAGGAAAAATATGAAAAAAATTTTAAGATTTAGTTTTCTCTTTTTAGCATTTTTATTACTTTTAACTGGATGTAATCAAAATAGTTCTTTAGCTAGTGATTCACTTGATAATATTATGTCTAAAATATATAAAGGAATTAGTGAAGATGAATTACCAATGTATTTAGAAAATGAAAAACTAACAAAAGATACAATTGCTAGTTATATAGGTACAAGTGATATTAAATGGAAAGAAGCTATAGCTTCTGAATCTGGAGTTGGTTCTATTGCTCATTCAATTGTTTTAATTCGTATGGATGATAATGCTACTAGTAAAGATATAATAGATGCAAAAAAGAAAATAGAAGAAAATGTTAATCCAGCTAAATGGATTTGTGTAGAAGCAGAAAAAGTCTATGTTGAAAGTAATGATAAATTAATTGTAGTTATTATGACTTTTGAAGATATGGCTGATACCCTTAGAAATAATTTTTTAGAGCTAAAATAGAGACTTAAGTATGTCTCTATTTTAATCTTTAATAGTATTATTTGATATATTATAATGTTTATGTAAATTGGAAATATAATAGATTTTTTAATGTAATTGAAAAATTAATAACTTTATGATATAGTAATATCATTAATTTTAGTACTTATTTTATGAGTAAGTACTTCTTTTTTTGAAAGGAGTGGTTATATGTTTATAGATGAGGTAACTATAGAGGTACATGCTGGTAATGGTGGAGATGGTTGTTGCGCTTTTAGACGTGAAAAATATATTCCAATGGGTGGACCATTTGGTGGTAATGGTGGTAGAGGAAGTAATATTATCTTTAAAGTAGATGAGGGATTACATACTTTACTAGATCTTCGCTATAATCGTATCATCAAAGGTAAAAAAGGAGAAAATGGTACAGGTAAAAACTGTAATGGTAAAAATAGTGAAGATATCATTATTAAAGTACCACAAGGAACAGTTATTACAGATACTGATACAAATTTAATTGTTGCAGATTTAAAAAATAAAAATGATGAAGTTATTGTTGCCTATGGTGGTAGAGGTGGTCGTGGTAATACTGCATTTAAGACACCGTCTAATCCAGCTCCTAACTTTAGTGAAAATGGTGAACCTGGTGAAGTAAAATATTTAAAAGTAGAGCTTAAAATGTTAGCTGATGTTGGTTTAGTTGGACTTCCTAGTGTTGGTAAGAGCACTATTATTTCTATGGTATCTAAAGCAAAACCTAAAATAGCTGCTTATCATTTTACCACTTTAACTCCTAATCTTGGTGTATGCAAAGATAAACTTGGTAGAAGTTTTGTGATGGCTGATTTACCTGGACTTATAGAAGGTGCTAGCCAAGGTGAAGGACTAGGAGACCGTTTCTTACGCCATATTGAAAGAACGAAAGTAATTGCTCATGTTATCGATATGAGTGGGTATGAAGGAAGAAATCCATATGAAGACTATCAAATCATTAATAAAGAACTTGCTGACTTTAGTGAGAAACTTTTAAAAAAACCACAAATTATTATTGCCAACAAGATGGATTTACCAAATGCAAAAGATAATTTAGAACAGTTTAAGAAAAAGGTAAAGTTACCTGTTTATGAAATTAGCGCAATGTCTAATATTGGCTTAGATGAAGTTTTAGTAGCTTTAGGAGATGCACTTGATAAGATAGAAGATACACCATTATTTGAAGAAGATCAATTTGAAGGACACGTTCTTTATAAATTTAAAAAGGAAGAACCTTATACGATTACTAGAGAAGATAATGGTACTTGGGTATTATCAGGAGATGAACTTGAAAAATTATTTAGAATGACAAAGTTTACAACTGAAGAAGGTATTTTAAGGTTTACTAGGCGTCTTCGTAAAATGGGTGTTGATGATAAACTAGAGTCTCTTGGTGCTAAAGAGGGCGATATTGTTCGTATTCTAGATTTTGAATTTGAATACCGCAATTAATTTTAAATGTTGTTTTGATTAAAAATTTACTGAAAAAGTAAATTTTTTTTGATTTTTTGTAAGTATTTTCGAAAGTTTTCTAAATAATATTAGTAGAAGTGATACTAGTAAGCTTTTAAAATTTAGAAAGACTGGAGGATTTATGCCGATAAATACAAAACTAAAAAAAGTAAATGTTATGAATGATGCAGTAGTAAAAGCATTCTTAAGAAGTAAGGTGCAAAAACCGAATGGTTATTAGAAGATATGCAATTAACTGTTAGAAATGAAAGAAATAAATACTTAGTAGAAAAGAAGAAAGTATATAGTCGTAAGAAATAATAAATAATAAAAAAATATCAATATTTTAACTACATTGGTATCTTTTACTCTTAATTTCTAAAATATCATTAACTTTATAAAAATTACTAACTCCTACTGGAAGTTCATAAGTATAGTAAACATTTTTTTGAGGAAGTATAATTCTATTTGGTTTTAAATTTTTAAAAATTTTTACAATTTTATTATTCTTATCGGTCATGATAACATCTATTTCTTGTTTCATAAAAAAAGTATGAATGCTATTACATTTTGGAAATCTTTTACCAGCTTTGATCTTATCTTTTTGAAACATAAAACCCATTAATCTACTGGAAAAAGAAAGACAATCGATAATTTCTATTTTCTTTTTATTTACAAATAAATACATTATATCACCTAGTGTTAGTATAACAGACTAAATTTGATTTGACAAACTTCTTATTTTATTTTAAACTTTAGATAGTAGGTGAAGACAATGAATAAAAAAGGTCAAGCGTTAGTAGAATATATCTTAATTATTGCGTTAATGTCTATTATCATTATTAGTTTAGTAAAATATTTTGGAGGCTATTTAAAAGATTCTGTTACCAAAACTTCTTGTAATGTAGCAGGACTAGATTACATTAGAGGTGATAAACCAGGTGAAGGTAGTTGTAAAGATGATAGTGATGATATTTTAGAGAAAGAGTAAAACTCTTTTTTTTTCTAAAAAAATATGCTATACTTAATACCATAATAGGGGTGGTAAGTGATGAAGAAAAATAAAGGCCAAGCTCTCATTGAGTTTGTACTAATTCTTCCTATTTTATTTGTATTGTTTACCTTTATTTTTGAGGTTGGTATGATAATAAATGAAAAAAGTGAAGTAGAAAGTAAAGTAACAGATACTATTTATCTTTGGAAGAAGCAAAATCGTCCAATTAATGATTTAAAAGATATGTTAGAAGCAAATCAAATTACTAGTACGATTCAAAGTGATAACTCATTAGCTAGTATAAAAGCATATAAAAAAATATCATTTAAAGGCTTACTTCCTGTTTCCTATAAAATTGAAGTGAAAAGAGTGATTCCTATTGAATAATAAAGGTCAGACATTAGTAGTATTTATTATTTTATTACCATTTGCGTTATTTTTTATCTTTTATGTAATTGATAAAAGCTATTTAACCTATCAAAAGAAAGAATTAGAAAGTGTTGCTGAAGTTATCTGTAATTACGCTTTAGATACCACAAAAACAGAAGAAGAAATTAATTCTTTGGCCCATAAGAATGATTCTAATATTGAAAACATAGAAGTAAATTATACAGTAGATGGTGTAGATATTACTTTAAAAAAACATGAAAATAGTCTTTTTTCTAAGATTCTAAAAAAAGACAAAGACTTAATTCAAGTAAAAGTAAGTTGTATAGAGGAGAATAAGTAAGATGAATGAGAATAAAAAGGGAAAAATTATTACAGTCACTTCAGCAAAAGGTGGAGTAGGAAAAACCATTTTTTTATTAAATTTAGCAGGAATATTTTCTAGAATGAAGCAAAAAGTATTAATTGTTGATTGTGATCTTGTAGGAGGGGCTGTAGCACTAGACTTAAATTTAAATCCTATTAAGAATATTTTTCATATTTCTGATGATATCTTTAATAATCGTTATCAAAATTATACTGATTACCTTACATCATATCAAGATAATATAGATATCGTTGCTTCTTGTAAAGACCCTAAACAAGCTTTAAAAATAGATATGAATTATATTATGATGTTTTTAAAACAAGTAAAAAATGAATACGATATCATACTTGTAGATACTACTCATGGCTTTACTAAAGAAAATATTAATATTTTAGATAAATCAGATATTATTCTTTATATGATGACTAATGATATTATGGATATTAAAAATACGAAATCTTATATGGAAGTAATGAATGATATTGAAATGGATCACATTAAAATTATCCTAAATAATTCTAGAGATATTAATTTAAATTATTTTTCTAAATACGATATTCGAAGTATGATTGGTAGAAATATTGATTATAGTTTAGATAGAAGTTTATATATTAAAAATATTACGAGTTTTTTAATAGAAGGAGAAATTTTTACACTGAATAAAAGTTTAACTTTTAAAGATAAAAATGACTTGAAAAAACTAGAAAATATGGCAAGAGACTTTATAGAAATGTAGGTGTTTTATGAAAAAGAGTTTAATAGAAGAATTTGAATTAGAAGAAAAGAAAAATGTATCTTTTATTCCTGACTATGATGTCTTTAAAGATAAAAAGTTATTAGATGACTTGAGAAAGAAAATTATTTCTCATTTATTAGATCAACCTATCATAGGGGAAGAAAATAAGAAGGAATTTTTAGATTATCAAATTAATAAAGAATTAGAAGGCTATGATCTATCTACTTTAGAAAGAGGTCATATCTATAACTTAATTGAAAATGAACTTTATGGATATGGACCTATTACAGAGTTACTAGATGATAAAAGTGTTACAGAGATTATGGTAAATGGACCAGACGATATTTATGTAGAAGTAGATGGTAAAATTGTGAAAGATGAAACTTTATCATTTATTAATAATAATCATATTTTAAGAACAATAGAAAGAATCATAGAGCCTCTTGGTAAAACATTAGATAGCTCTAATCCTATGGTAGATGCTAGATTAAATGATGGTAGTAGATTAAATGCCATTATTCCACCTTTAAGTGTAAATGGACCAGTTTTAACCATTCGTAAATTTAAAAAAGATATGGATACTATTGATGATATGATAGCAAATGGAACCATTACTCCATATATGGCTAGATTTTTAGAGTCTTGTGTAAAAGCAAAATTAAATATTGTGGTATGTGGAGGTACTGGTAGTGGTAAGACTACACTTTTAAATGTTTTATCTAGTTTTATTCATAATGATGAAAGAATTATTACGATAGAAGATGCACCAGAACTTAAACTAAATCAAAATCATGTAGTATCTCTTGAAACAAGAAGTGATAATTATCAAAATGGAAAAGAAGTAACGATGCGTGATTTATTAAGAAATTCTCTTCGTATGCGACCTGATAGAATTATTGTTGGAGAAGTCCGTGGAGAAGAAGCACTTGATATGCTACAAGCTATGAATACTGGTCATGAAGGAAGTTTAACGACCTTACATGCTAATAGTCCGAGAGATGCTATGCATCGTATTGAAACTATGGTTTTAATGAATCAGATATTAATACCAGTACCAGCTATTCGTGAATATATTGAAAGTGCTATTGATATCGTTGTTGAAATTAGAAGATTATCAGATGGTAGAAGAAAAGTAACCAATATCAGTGAAGTAGTTGGCTTTAAAGAAGATGAAATATTCTTACAAAGTATCTTTGCCTTTAGACAAAATGGTATCAATGAAAATAATGATGTAAATGGTGAATTTGTTTTATATAATTATGTACCAAAAGTATATGATAAAATTAAACAAAAAGGTATTACAGATATTGATGATATTTTTGAAAATATAGAAAAAAATGAAAAACCTAAGAAAACATCAAAGAAGAAAAAAGAAGTAAAATAGGAGGGGTAGTATGTTAAGTCATGAACAGTTAACTTTTATTATTCTAGTTACAATTATGATTACTATCTTTCTGATATGGCTTATTGTTACATTGAGATTATTTAAGTTTCAAAAAAGAATTGAAAATTATGTAGTAGTAAAAGAAGATGTTAAGAATTTATCTATCGTTGATAAAATAATAAATGCTTATCAAGTAGAAAGAGAAAAACTAAGTAAGAAATTAAAAAAATATTTACCACAAGCACTATTTTATAATAAAAAGGAAGAAGAAGATATTTTACTTTTTACAGATTCTATCATTAGTAGTTGTTTCTTTGTAGTAATCTATATTTTATTAATTGCTTTTGGTTTTTGCAGGTTTTCTTTTCTTTTCTCTATTCTTATTTTTCTAATTGGATTTGATTTTCCAGAAGTTATTCATCTTATTTATAAAAAGAAAAGAGAAAAACAAATAGAAAAAGATTTATTAAAAGCAATTACTTTAATGAGTCATTCTTTTCAAGCAGGAAAGAGTATGATTCAAGCAGTTCAAGTAGTATCTGCGGAATTAGATGGTCCCTTAGCTTTAGAATTTAGTAAAATTTATCAAGATATGATACATGGATTAGGATTTCAAACAGCTTTTAGGAGATTTGAAAAAAGAGTTAATTTAAGTGAAGTAAAATATATTACGGCATCTTTAACGATTTTAGATAAAACAGGTGGAAATATGAAAGATGTATTTTCTTCTATTGAAAAAAATCTTTATACAAGAAGAAGTTTAGATATGGAATTAAAAGCAACTATTGCTAGTAGTAGACTTGTTTTTTATATTCTTTTACTGTTACCAATCTGTTTAGGTATTCTTTTATCAATCACAAGTCCTAACTACTTACAAATATTCTTTACTTCTTCTATGGGTATTTTCTTATTTGTGATAGGTATTAGTATTTATATTATTTATATAATTATTATTTATCATATTATGAAAATAGAAAAGTATTAGGAGGGCCTATGAAAAATTATGATTTAGAAAGAAAAATATATCGTTATAAAACTATTACGAAGTATCAAGAAAAAGCTAAAATGTTAGGTTACCAAGATACTTCAAAAGTAGTATTTTCATTTTTAAATAAGAGATTATTATTTACCTTTTTATTATTTTGCTTCGTGCTTCTTTTTTCTAGTTATGGTTATCTAGTAGCACCTATTGTTAGTATTTTATTTTATAACTTGTATGCTTATTTCTATTTTGATTATAGAATTATAGAAAGAGGAAAAAGTTTAGAGCGTGATGCAATCTACTTTTTTGAAGTATTAACATTATCACTAGAGTCTGGTAAAACCTTAGTACAGAGTTTGAAGTTAACTACTTCTTGTATTGATAGTGAATTATCTAATGAAATTAAGTATGCTTTAAAGGAAATGGAATATGGTAAGAGTTTTTATGAATCATTTACAATTCTTAGAAAAAAGATGCCATCTGATATCATTCAAAATGTTATTTTAAGTATTACAGAATCTTATGTATCAGGAGAAAGTATTATTTCTACCTTAAAGGAACAAGTAGAATTCATTCAAAATAAACGTGTTATGGATTTAAAAGGTAAAATTAATCAAATTCCTATTAAGATTAGTGTAGTATCTGTATTTTTATTTATTCCCTTTCTTTTAATCTTTATATTAGGACCAGTTTTACTAGAATATTTTGGATAGTGTTTAAAAAATATTTCCTTTTTTCTAGTTTATGTGTTAATATAATAACGGTAATAATTAATGAACAAGGAGTGTATAATATGAGTGGACATTCAAAATGGGCAACAATTCATCGTAAAAAAGGATTAATTGATGCTGAGCGTGGTAAAGTTTTTCAAAAATTAGCGAAAGAAATTTATGTAGCTGCTAAAGGTACAAATGGAGATCCTGATGCTAATCCATCTCTTAGAATGGTAATTGAAAAGTGTCGTAGTCAAAATATGCCTAAAGATAATATTCAAAAGGCTATTGATAAGGCAGTTGGTTCAGCTGGTGGAGAAGAATATGAAAATGTTCGTTATGAGGGTTATGGCCCTGCTGGAATTGCTTTCATGGTTGACTGTTTAACAGATAATAGAAATCGTACAGCTATGCTAGTTCGTACAGCATTAACTAAAAAAGGTGGTAATTTAGGTACTGATGGATCTGTATCTTATATGTTTGAAAGACGTGGCGTGATCGTAGTTGATAAAACAGTTGATGAAGATGAATTAATGATGACTGTTTTAGATAATGGCGCTATAGATTTTATCGTAAATGATGATACTTATGAAATCTATACTACACCAGATACTTTCTTAAAAGTAAAAGAAGCTATGGAAACAATGGGTATTAAAGATTTCTTAACTAGTGAAATTACTTATGTTGCATCTAATCAAATCGAAGTAGCAGATGAAGAAACAAAAGAAAAAATTTATAATTTAATTGATGCCATTGAAGATATTGACGATGTTCAAGATGTTTATCATAATTTGAGTGAGTAGAAATACTTGCTTTTATTATTTTAGTAGGTGATGATATGAAAATAAACTATCAAATAGAAATGGAAAAAATAATTCAAGAAGAACAGAATAAAAATCATGTTCCTAAATTATTACTACATAGTTGTTGTGCACCATGTTCTAGTTATGTATTAGAAACATTATCTAGTTTCTTTGAAATTACGATATTTTATTATAATCCAAATATTTATCCAGAAGAAGAGTACTTAAAAAGAAAAGAAGAAGAAAAAAGATTTATTCAAGAATTTCCTACCAAGTATCCAGTTTCTTTTTTAGATTGTGACTATGATAGTGAATCTTTTTATGAGATAGCTAGAGGGTTAGAACATTTAAAAGAGGGTGATAGAAGATGTTATTTATGTTACAGTTTGCGTTTAGAAAAAACAGCTATTACTGCTAAAGAATATCATTTTGATTATTTTGGTACTACTTTATCAATTAGTCCTTATAAAAATAGTGAATGGATTAATGAAATTGGGTTAGAACTAGAAAAAAAGTATGGCATTCATTATTTGAAATCAGATTTTAAAAAGAAAAATGGCTATAAAAGAAGTATTGAACTATCTAGTATTTATAATTTATATCGTCAAGATTATTGTGGGTGTATTTATTCCCAAATTGAAAGAAAAAGAATTAAAGAAAATAGTTCTAATTAGCATGATAACTTCATATATCTTTGTATAGAAAGGGAGATATCATGAATGACAGAAAATAATGGAGTAATTATTTTACCAATTGAAAATATTTTATTAAAGAAAGAAAAACTATTTTTATTTCATAGTGAAGAACAAGATATCAAGTATTTTTTAGAAACTGATGGTACTGTTAATCATATTCGTACATGGGTGGATAAAAAGCCTTATGATAGAGATAACTTTTTAGAGGGGTGTAATCATACAATTAAAAGATATGAGTTTGAAGTAGAAGATGCTGAAATTATTATTCTAGAAAAGAAATATCAAGAAAAAACGATTAAAAATCTTTATATTCATGAAGAAAATCTTTATAAAGCTATTAACCATCATTTATATCAAGTTAGTATTAATGAAAAAGAAAATATTATGGTAAAAAGAATAGGAGCTTATTATGGAAATTGAAAGAGTAATTGTTGGAGAATTAAATGAAAACTGCTATGTTATTAGTAAAGACAAGGAATGTATTATTATTGATCCAGGTAGTGAATTTGAAAAAATAAAAGAATTGGTTCGTGATAGAAAAGTAGTTGGTGTTTTAATTACGCATCACCACTTTGATCATGTTGGTGCTTTAAAAGAGGTAATTGATTATTACCATACTAATTATTATGATTTTAATACTTTACAAGAGGGTGAAAATACACTAGGTAATTTTACTTTTGATGTTGTTTTTAATCCAGGTCATACCAAGGATTCTATTAGTTTTTATTTTAAAGAAAAAAATGTAATGTTTGTAGGTGACTTTATTTTCTTAGATAGTATTGGTAGGTGTGATTTAGAAGGTGGAAGTTTTAAAGAAATGAAACAAAGTATTGAAAAGATTAAAAAGTTTTCAGATGATATTATTCTATATCCAGGTCATGGTTCTAAAACAATGCTTGGTTATGAAAAGATGCATAATCCCTTTTTCAAATAAAAATAGTCACAATAATTGACTATAAGTAAACTCTATGTTATAATGTATACAGATGCAAGAAATTGCATACAATAAAAAAAGAGATACACTTGATTTTTGCATGTTAGGTGTTTTCTCTATTTGTATTTTTGGTTGTGAAAACACCGTTTCAAAGTTGATTCGGTGTTTTCGTTTAAGTTAATCCTTATTTTTAAGGACTATGATAGTGTATAACACTATAATTGCAAATGCAATTACTAATTCCAAAAGAATTAATCCTTTCTATCATTATTAAAATCATAGAAATCACCTCTATTCTATCATCAATAGATGAACAAATAGAGTAAAACACCTAACTATCTTATGTATCTCAATAAAATTATATAATAAACTAAAAGTAAACACAAGCTAAAATTATATCTTTTAAGGAATTGTGTTTTTCTATGTTTTATGATATTATTTTATACATAGTAGAAAGAGGTAAGATTTATGAGTTTTGATGTAGTTTTATTAATAGTATTAATTGTAGCAGGAGTTTGTTTTTTTAGAAGAGTTGATAGTAGTGTTTATTTTATTGCTTCTTTAGATATCTTCTTTAGAATATTAACTTTTATTAAAAATAATTTAGGAGTAGGAGAAATTAGTAGTTTTATTAGTAAATATTTTCCTGAAAGTATTCCTAGTATTATTTATAAATATACAGATGGTGTAGTTAGTACAATATTAATCTGGATATATGTTTTAATGTTTGCAATGTTTTTATTTTATACAGTTAGAATTTTATGGAAAAAAAGATAATATTATCAGTCAACTTAGGTTGACTTTTATTATTGTATATTGGTTAACTAATTGTATAATAATAAAAAATAGAATTGACACTACATCTTATTGAGTGTAAAATGATAATAGGATAGATGATACCAAAAAGGTAGTACATAAATTCTAAAAAATAGTAAAGACTAAGCAGTAGGAGGTCTATTTACAAAT
>ERZ824575.494-NODE-494-length-50433-cov-8.971873_pt1 | contig 50433 bp, 52 predicted proteins | sample MGYA00519470_ERZ824575 | MGnify/ENA primary metagenome ERZ824575 (study PRJEB31778, sample SAMEA3449170) | human gut metagenome | biome: human gut; feature: human-associated habitat; material: faeces | place: United Kingdom | collected 2010/2012 ... | reverse complement strand
CCCTCTGTGTAAATAAATTAAGATATAGATAGTACATTAGTACTATCTATATCTTCTCCTTAGTATTAATATTAGTATTAGTCTTTTATATAACTAATACATATAAAAGACGTTTTATATGTATTAGTTATATTCCTTATTCTTAAATAAGTAATAAGATAACACTACTACAACAAGTAGTAGTGTTATCATCATAATAGCGATTTAAGTTCTTCATATGCTTAATATTAATAATAGAGAAATGTTAAAAAATAAATTTATATTAAAATACATATATTTTATTTTTTCTTGTTTGGTTTTTAAGTATATATTACCTTTTTGATTCTATTGTTTAATTACTTTATTAATTGAAAAGAAAATAAGGAGTGCATTAAAAATGAATTTTACCAATTTTCATAAGTGTCATCTGTTTGTACATACATTTCCTTTTGATAACAGTAATGAAAAATATAGTGATGTTGAGCTTTCTTGTTTATATCTTCAAGATTTTATAAACGGTATTTTACATGTTTCTGATTCTAACACGATTTCATTTTTTGAAGAGCTTGGTTTAGATGTGTCTGCTGGGTTGTTGCTTCGTACTAATTCTTGTACTAATTATTATTTACCTGGCAGGATACTTACTTATTCTGATATACAATCTTCTGTTGTACAAAATCCGGTATCCGTGTTTATTGATGCAATACAAAATATTATTTGTGATATCGATACTCAAGTACTTGAATATGAAGAATTGTTTAGTTTATATAAAAATTCTTATGAAGAAAACGAAGAAGAATATAAAAAACTTAAATATAGTTGTATTGTTTCTTATGTACTTGAAAGTTGTAAACAAATGGGTTTGTTGTGTTCTTTGTTTCATAAAGAAATTGATAAGATTAATAATTTTAAAAGTAATAAATGCAGTATAGATAGAGATGTGTATAATGGTATTAGAAGGGCTTATTATTGTATTTTGAAATGTTTTTATGCCTTGTCACTCGTTGTAAAATATTGTAAAGATGAGGTTGATCATTTAAAGTCAATTGAGAAATGTTCTTGTAATTTTGATCTTTTTTGGATAGATACTACTTATTTGTTCAGCTATGTGCTTTCTACTGAAATATGTGAGTTTACTTTTGAACAATTGTTGTCTATGGTTTGTAAATGCCCTGCTGATATATATTTGATGACCTCTTTGTTTCAATATGAATGTACTCTAATTAAAAGCAGTAAAGATTTAGGTATATATAAACTTCACAGAAATTGGATATTCAACAATCGTATAAAAAGTTATATAACTACAAGTCCTGTCTCTTATACTAAGTTTTTAAAAATATTTCCTGAAGACTTTGTGTTTAAGTGTAGTATTTTAAATAACGATTTAAATTAAAGAGTGGGGGTAAGTGTAGTATGAATCCTGCAAATTACTTTGTTAAGTCCATTCCTGTGTTTATTGATAATTGTGATGTTCTTAAAACTATACTTTTACAATTACAGCATTGTAACAATGGTAATATTTATCAATACTTTGCTTCTTGTTTGAGTGTAGATACTATTCTTGATCTTACTATTGAGAACAAATGCGATTATTTTACTGTCGATAACAAACATAGAAATCTTTGTTGGACTTTTGAATTTCAAGATGATATAAAAATGCAAATTCTTATTGATTTGTTTACGAAAGAAATACAAAATGCTTTAAATCGTATTTCATTTGTTCAATCAACTTACTGTAGATCACTTAAGATAATTAATGAAAAACTTATTAGACTGCGTCGTGAGTTTTTTAGTATTACCAGTGCACAATTGTCAGTTGAATATGGTAGTTCAATTTTAATTGATTTGATTTGTCAGTTTTTAAAGATCATGGATGCTTATAACGAGATAATATTTGAATATAAAAAGAATCAGAATTCCAAATGTGATCAAGTACTTAAAGTTGATGATGTGTTTATACCCTATTATTTTAGAGAAGCATATGCGCGAGATGCTTATTTTTCCAAGCTTTTAAACAAGTTGAGAAATAAAGGTATAAACAGTGGAAGTGAATTTGAACAGTTTGTTACCAAGCATGGATTTGAGATAGATTGTTGTATTTCAGCTTATACTTTACCTAATCCTGATATTGCCAATGGTTTTTATAGTGTAAACTTACTTAAGGATAACAAAGACGCAGATACAGTACTTATTTATATTTATAAAGTAAGTGGTACTAGAAATTATACGTATGTGTGTTTCCCATATAAAAGTTTTTCTTTAACCATGTCTGCTCAGATAGCAGATGATTTTAAAAATACTATTTGTGGTTTTGTAGATGACTTGGATGAATTTAAAAAGCAGTTGTATATGTGTTTTCCTGTGTTTAAGAAATTTCTAGATACGTATTGTGAATAGAACATTTCTTTTTATTCAATTAGTTATTTAAAAAGAATCAAAAGGAGAGTATCCAAATGGTTTATGTTAAAGTTTGTCGTGATGGGGAACTAAGAATTTGTGACAATACAAGTTCAAAAATAATTCCTATGGGAAGTGATCTGGTATTTAGAGCTTTGAATAAGAAAATTGTTATTGATCCTGATTTTACTTTACAGGATTATTTTGAAATGTTTTTGAAATATCCTTTTCTTAAACATCTTGAAGATTTTTTGGAAAATTTCATTGATCGATATGAAGATGAAAAAATTAAAGGATTTCCAAGTAAGAAAAATGATGAGGATGATTGGATAAATCTTACTCACATTGTTGTTAGTAAGAAAACTTATGTCAATAAATCCGAACCAACTGATGTTGAATCAGGTATTGAAGTTAATGGTAAAGGTATTTATCTTAAAGATGATGAAAATGGAGAATACAAGAAAGGAGATATCTGTGAATCATGTGGTATAGAACTAAGTGATTTTATCACTATGCTTGATTGTAAGATTAAACTTGAAGTTCCTTCAGTTACTGTATCTGAAGATAGATATGGTTATTGTAGTGATGCATATCTTGAAAGCGTATCTGATCATGATTCTGGATATACGTTGTTTGAGTTTGTTACTTCCATCATTTGGGAATTGTCTTTTTTCGGATGTCCTTGTAGTATTGATGAACAGGCTCAAGACTTTCAAGATACAGTTGAACGAATTGAAAGTGGTGAAGAAGAACTTATTGAAGTTACTAATATTAATAGTCTCTTTAATAAGTTTGATATGAACGATTATGAGAAAAAAGAACATATGAAAAGAATTGATTGGCTGAAGAAACAGATTGAAACTGCAGTAAAAGATAGAAGACAATTTGATCATAAACCTGAAATTCTTGAAAAAATAGATGCGTATATCAAAGCAAAAGAAAGTGAAATAAAAGAAGTAGAAAAATCGCTTGTAAATTTTCAGTAGAAAGAAATTAATAACAAAATAATTACTACTACTGGAAAGATTATCTTTCCAGTAGTAGTTTACTTAAACAGGAGAAATTATAATGAATATGGAATTAGATTCTAGAATTGTTGATACCATGTACAAAATTAATGCAAAATGGAAAAGATATGCAACTCATATTAGCAAGATGGCAATATATCTAGACCAATTAAGTTTTATGTATGTAGGGTCGAAGAGACTTGTTTATAGTAATGATTCTTTAGGAAATTATTACGAAATACAAAAATTTTATAATAACATGTCTCCGTTTAAAGATTATTTTCTTTTTCTTGTTACAAGATTTGAAAGTGACAGTTTTGATAAATTTACAACAAAATCACTTGCATTTTTTATGTGTGTAAGTGTAGCCGAAGAAGATCTTTCCTATGAGAAAGCTTTAGAGACTTTTAGAGAAGTTATTTGTAAAAATCCTGAAGCTGCAATTTGTACTACTTGTTTTAATGATGTTATTTCTGGTGATGTTGAAAATGTTAAACCTGTAGAAGAAACAACTAAATTTGTTCATAAATGTGATGATGCTACGCGGTTTGTTTATAAAGGAAATGTATATCTTGGAAAATTGACAGAAGAAGATTTTGCAGCAACTGTTTTTATAGAAGATGTGAAAACAGAAAGAATGTGGTGTGTGTTAAGTGATAATAAATTCAAAAATTTAATTCCTGTATACAAACACAACAAACCTCTATTTTTTAAACGTTGTATAGAGAGAATAAAAAATGTTTTATAACTGATTAATATAAGAGATATACCTGCATGCAGGTATATCTCTTATATATCTTATTAAAGTATTTGGAAAGGTATGTTGCCTGTATGTTAGGGAAAATTTATTCTGAAATAAGAGTACGATCGTTATGTGAAAATCATAGAACAAACCGAAATTATAAAAGAAATATATATTCTAGTACTCATCCTGTTATTATGGAATTTGAAAAATTAAATGAGAGATTTGGAAATTACTTGACCAACAGAGAAATTGAATTTTTTGAACGATATTTGGCTGAACCGGAAACTACTGGAGTTCAGTTTTGTAAAGAATATCGTCTTACCATACATAAGCTAAATGCTTGTTTAAAAAATATTATTGATACTTTACGTTACTATCTCGATAGAACTAAAGGAAGTTCAGAATTCATTAAAGGCAAATATATTGGATGCTATCATATTTTAAATGCGATAGAAGAGTTTACTGATATTTATGGAATCAAGTATTTTGCACGAAGTAAAAGAAAGCACTTTAGTGAAATTTACTATTCCACCAGTAACATTTTAAAAGGAAGAAAGACAATATGAAATCTGGTGATAATAAATATAAAACTATTCTTAGTGATATGTTTATTCGTGTTTGTAATAAGCACAAATACACTATGGATATGACTCTTCAAGAAAAGGTTAAATGGGTTTTTAATGAAGCTGAAATTATGGTTTGTGTATGTAATACCAAATCTGAAAGATATATTCTTGAAACATTTAAACTTGATTCCATCGATGATGTGATTAGAAAGATACAGGAATATATCACGTATTGTAGTGATGAAGATATTCTTAAAATTCTTATTGATCAACTGCAGAAATTTAAACTAAATAAAAGAAAGATAAAGAAAGAAGAATAAATAAGTATATACAAGAGAGTAAGACCAATTTAAGTCTTACTCTCTTGTATAAGTTGATAAAAGGTTATTCATTTTTTATTAAGTATATATTACATATTTGATATTGGAAATATCTTCAATATTTTACTTGTAATTTAAAGGAGAATTTATCATGAGTATCACTATAGTACTTGATTTTGTCGAAACGCATCTTGATGAAATGTTTGATGAAGTTTATAGACTTCGTAATTTTCCTTATGAAACGCTTAGACCTAGTAATCAACGATTGTTAGCTGCAGCTGATAGATATATAGAATTTGCAAGAATTCAAGAACCTACTTTGACAGATCGAATAACGTGTAACGATGATTTGAGTGATATTTGTCTGACCCGTTGTTTAGTGTCATAATTGTTGATATAGGAGTAGCCAGAGAAATTCTCTGGCTACTCTATAAATATAAATTTTATTTTTTTTTATTGTTGAGGCTGTATATTTAAATGTTCATTAATTTGATTTTCTACAAGTTTAACAGAATTTTCTACAGTATCAGTAAGATTTTTAATATATTTTATTGCGGATTTATAAGAAGCAGACGCAGAAGATGCAACTGAAGTAATTGCTGTAGGAAGTGTTTGATCCTGTCCTACAAATCTATCAGGATGCATTTTCTTCATAACTGTTTTTGCAGATTCGATATTTTTGTTATATCCATCGACATATCTTGCATTATTTTTGAGTGTATTTTTTAGACTATTAAGACCAATTAGCAATGAGTGTCCATCATTTGTTACCATTCTTGGATGTTGTTTATGATATTCTAAAGTGTCTTCTGCTTTAGCTAATTCAGAATCAATTTCTTGTAGTTTAGATCCTGTAGATTTTGTCTGATCTAAAGTCATGTTTTCAGTGACAATAGAACCAAGTTTCAACAAATCATCAAATGCAGAACTGGTAGATTTGACAGTAACTTGTACATCTGGAAACTGAATAGTAAATACAGTACTGGCGGCTTGAATTTCTTTAATTATTTTATCAATTTTATTAATAAGAAATTTGGATTTTGTAAAAATAAATTCTTTTGCTTTTCTAAAAAGCTCTGATAACTGATCCCAAAGTTTCTTTAAAAATTCTATAACTTTTGCCCAAATTTGAGACAATTTTCCTTTTTGATCGTTGGTAACTAGAGCAGCACTGTTTGGAATAGCTAAGTTTTCAAAAGATCCAGTATGATCTTTATTGACATAAGAAAGAATATCCATTTCATATAAACAGGAATCTATAAGGTGAATAGATTCACTGACTTCTGCAAATTGTTTATAATATTCATTTTCAAGAACTAGCAGGTCATAATTTGAAATAGGAGAAGATTTATGTTCAACAAATTTTTTAAGACGATCAAAATCCATAATGTTTTTCCTCATGCTAAAATGAATTAATTTTTACTGAATACATAGCATTTTTTTTTGTGTCTATAGTATTAAATTGGAGAAATAAAAGATGGCAAAAGATAATAAACACACTACATATTTACTTGATGAATTTAGTAAAATACCAGAAATTAATAATCCGGTGACAGATCTTTTTATTAGGAATTTAGTTGAGTATTGTGCTATGTTTGAAACAAAAAATGAACATAGTGCGGCACTCAATACTTATTTATTGGGAACTGTTCCTATTTTTTTTACGGATACCGACAGATCTGTTTTCTTTTCTATTATTGGTGGAGTATCAGAAAAAAAGATTAAAGAAATATTAAGATATGCTCCAGGTATAGAACCTTCTTGGGTAGTTCTTAATGATCCATATAATCAAATGATCGTATATACGGCACATAGAGTAGCCATGTCTACAGTATCTGATGAATTGAAAGAACAGGGATTATTTGCTTTATTTAAGATGCTTCATTATAAATTTTTTACATCTTTGGTTTTTCACTATTATAAATTTGGTGCGAATAAAGATACCATGGAATCAGTCATCAAATCATTGTCGGCAAAATATGACATTGTTAAATATGGTACATGGAAGAAAGTTATAGAAGCTCGTTCCAGAGATATATTCGCTACTGATTCTATTCATTTTGGAACTATCTATAATTTTAAATATGACGCTGATGTCCTTTATGTCATTACTGATATTCAGTCTCGTATTCGGCAAAAAATTCGTACTATCAATTTAATTTATAGAGAACAAAAAGAGAAAGGTGATGAGATTCGTTCATATGGATTGGTAGATGAAATAGATGGACAGAAAGTTATTACATCATCCACCAACATACTTGATATGATGTTATCTAGTATGCTTCAACAAATACAAAGTCCAGCAAGATTTATTGACAATGAACTTATTCATGTACTGTCTCAACAATACAGTTCTGTAAATGAATCTACATTTAGAATCATAGTAACTATGTTTAGTGAACTTGCGGCTATTCAGGCATCTAGTGGAGATTTTGAAAAAGTACGCGTTATTAAAAATGAAAATGAATATGGAGAAGAAACAGAGTATGAAATATATGAAGGACTTGGAAAACTTACTTATGAACTTTTACAAAAATCATATCGAAGATGTATGATCGATAAAGTAAATATGAACTCAAAAATAGAAATACTTACTAAAGTAAAAAATATATTTTCATCTTCACGTATTTCTGATGAAGCTGTTGTAACTGTGAAAAGAAGTTTTACATATTTTGTTGGAAATTGTGGAGAAACAACAAGAGCTGCTACTATAGCTAGTTTAACTATTGTGCTCATTCTTTACATTATCATTAAATCATTTGAGTATTTAAATTAAAGTACTATAAGAGAAGTCTAGGAATACCCTAGACTTCTCTTATAGTTTTATACTGCTGGTACGTAAAAGAAACCTTTGATAGTTTGTGTTCCATATGAAACATTTCTCCACCAAGGACCATGATGGGACCAATCAGTAATTGTAAAGCCATTTGGGTTCCATTCCCATTCTCCATCTAAAGTTCTTATAAGTGTACAAGATACTTTATTTAAGTTAAGAATAGAAATACCACAGTTTCCTCTTTTATTGTTACCAACGTCACTTACTTCGCAGACAAAATAATAATTTCCATTGTAAACAGGAATAGCTGGATATGTGGCTAATTGAGCTTCGTAGTGATACGTATCACCATTTCTAAATCCACCAATAACTGCAGTGCCACTTCCAATAACATTTCCATTAGGATCTGCTGGCCAGATAGTAGCTACGTCATCAACACTTGTGTACAGTTGTATATTACACGCATGCGTATTGCACGACTGTGACATTGGTGGTTTAGTTATATCAGAACAAAATGTATCTGATTTTGTAATTCCATTTGTTCTTGTGCAAGTAACTGATCTATATTGCCAACCACCTCCACAAGTTGCTGAACATCCTCCCCAACTTCCTACTGCCCACCAATAATTCCATATAGGTTTTAATATACCACTTTCATTTTTAACCCAGATATTTTTAGCTTCTTTTAATATCTCATTTCTAGATGGTTTTACAAAGACATTGGAATCTCGAAGAATATTGTTGACTTTAGTATAAAAAGGCATAATACATTTCTCTCTTTATTTATATTGAATCGTAAATAACCTGATATGTACCTTCTAAGTCAAGCTGATTTGCTCCACCAGAAAATTCTTTTCTTAATTCAATATATCTTTCCGCTTCTTGTGCGTAACTATCTACAATTTCTTTCATTCTTCCCCATTCGTAACCTGCGGTAGTATAGAACTTATCTGCTTTAAGTACAAGTTTATTATAAATAAAAGCTTTAGTTGCACACAGTGCCAAATCTGCAAATGGTATAAGCGCATCTTGAGTCAGGTTAGTAAACTCTTTGTCATAACTCAATCTACAGTTAAGTTCCCATGTATAGTTCATAGTCATTACAGTTGTAACTGGAGTTAATTTTATTTGATGTCCAGAAACTAAATGAGGAATGGGCATAACTGCAGAATTTCCTCCAGACTGACTATCAAGAACTTGACAAGCAAGACTACCTACAGTCTGCATAGTTACACTGTTTGTCAATGCTCCTGAAGGCATTTGATTTCCTACATATAAAGAAAATGGATATCTGATACTGATGATGGACGCAATAGGTCTATTTTCTCTTGCCTCAGGAGGAATGTTATAAATAGAATATGATTCAGTGTTTGGAATCATATATCCTACTGGAAGAGCTGATTTTTTAATCCACGCTGGATCAAGTACTATAGTCTTTATTTTTCCTGCTACGATATTGGCATCGTGTAAAATTCTATTAATAATGACATCTTCATGAATACAATCTTCTATGGAAATACCTCTTTGATCATTTTCAAAAGCTACTTCAAGTATTTCTAAAGGGATGTTGTGATTTATATTTCGCAGTGCTAAATCAATTGCATTTTCCATATGAACAACTCTCCTTTGTAACAGATATTGAGCATAAAATGAAATCTTTTACTAGTGGGTTATTTTGAATGAAATTGGAGCTATATATTACTTTATTGTAGAAGTTGTATCTAGAAATCTTTTACAATGGAGAAATTTATATGAAAAAGTTTGGATATGAAATTGGTGTCAATTCTGGAATTGTATTTTATCCTGAATTATTGAAAGATTATCAAACAGAATGTAAAAATAGAAATGGATATTTAAATTTGTTTAATCGAAGTGATACTATTTTTGAGCTTCTGCAACTTTTTGAAATTGGAGTAGATGTAAATACTGATTTGATCATTGGAAATTTTGTTTCCGATAATGTAGTATTTAGTCACCCCAATAGTGATGTAAAATACAAAGATGGGTATTTTCCTGTTTTTGAATGTAAAGATAAAACACTTTTATTGTTTTATGTTAGAATTAATAAAAAAGACAGTAGACTTGTTTTTAAATGGTATTATAATCTTCAAGAAATTATAAGACTATTTGAAGATACGCTAGATTTTAAAATGAACAATCTTTCCATAGATAACAATGTATTGAAAAATATCATTGTTTATAATACTTCTGGATCGGAAATTTCTTTATTTCATATCAATGAATTTAAAATAAATGTTCTTGAAGCTATTCGATTTCATTTCACATTGTACGATGCTAAAAGATTTTATTCTTCCGTACTAGAAAAATAGGAAGGAGAATGTTTACAATTCTTAAAGAGTTGTATTTAGAAAACATGGACTGTTGACATATTAATAAATTTGAAAAAAAATAATATCTTATTAAAAATGAAAAAATTCTATAAGGAGAAACTTTGATGACAAATGTTCAATTTGTAGATATGCTTAAAAGAATAGAAGAACAAATAAAAAATAAATCTATGTTTTTTGTTGTTGATGAGGATTATAAAAAGGAAGATCTTCCTAGTGAAATAAAGTCGTATACGGATACTACAAAATGTATCAGTAATATCACTTCGTATTCCTATAAGGAAAAAGATAAAGGTTTGTCTATTATTGGGGTTAGATACTTTGAATCTAAAATTATAGATGTACATTTTTGTATGGCTGATAATTATAATTTTTATGTAGATTCTATTTCGTTATATCAAAATTGGGAACAAGAAGTTTTTGAAAAATTTGAGCAGTTTGTAAAGGATTTAAATCCTTTACATGTGTTTGAGACAATATTTAAAAAGTAAATATAATTGATCAAGAAGGGGATTAAAAAATCCCCTTCTTGATAATTTTAAAATTGTAAATGATGTTAATTTAAATATATATTACTTTTTTGATGTCTTATATAATCTTTTAAATTGGAGAAATATTTGATGAGAAAAATTGAGTTTGTTGAGTATACTGGGAAATATCCCAATTTGTGTTCCGGCATCCTTACTATTAAGGTTGATGACATTCAGTATTCGCTTGATGGTTGTTTGATGGTTAATGGTCCTTTTATTATTCATAACAAATATCCGTGGATTTTGTTTTTCGCTTGTGACGATCCTTTTGTACACGAAATAAAGTTTACCAAGGAAGAACTTGCTTATTTGGAAAAATTGTGTAATGATCACATTCCGAACGGTCATTGCGGAGGATGTTCTTAATTTTGTTATACAAGAAGAGTTTTAAACTCTTCTTGTATTGTTTTTTTTTTTTATGCACTTTTTAAATAAAGGATGAAGAAAATGAACAGACATTACAATTTGAATGGTGTTGTTCTTGGCGTGCATTATGACGATTTTTTCGATACTATTGAAGTATTTCGATTTGGTGAAAGAGAAGATTACGATGAATATCTTCATTGTGAAAAACTCAAAGAAGATGCTGATGGAAGAAAATATTTTCATTTCAATGAGATGAAAATTTATTTTGATGATTACATCTATACTCCGTTCAATCAATTGATTGAGCAGTTTAATAATGGTGAGCGGTGTTCTGGAGACGAATTTATCAATTCTATTCTCAAGATAGGGATCAATAATGTTATTGTTGAATACCCTGTTGATTGTTGTGATTTTGTTATTGGTGGGGTAGGAATAAGTAGCGGTAGAACCAAAATGGTAAAGTGCCGTTTTGTTGAAGGAGGACAATATGAGATCATGGATAATTACAAAGTAACTATAGAACCTATTGAACCAATTTCAGATGGTAAACTGTTAAGTAAAAAGACATTTTATCTTAGTGATTTTCTTTCATTAATGAAAGCAGGAAAAGGAAAGTTTTTTATAAATAATGAAGAAAAGGAGAACAGTTAAATATGATGTATGTGATTATAGAACAAAACGATAATTTTGGAGCATCAGTACGTGGTATATTTTCTATTCTGGATGAAGCAGTAAAAGTTCGTGAACAATTGAGCAAGGATGACAATTATCAAAGTCATTTTGATGTCATACTTGCGAATGATGATCATGTAATTTCTTTCCTTTGGAAGGTAGGAAGAATAGTTAGAGATTTTTATTTTGGAAAATTTGGAATTATCACCAAATGTGAAGTTCACGAAAAGTACAATACAGATTTCTTTAGTAAAGACGGTATTATTAAAGAAATTGTCTTGGAAGTTCATTTGGAAAATAATGAAATAGTAAAATATTGTAATACAGGCACATACAGACATATTGATCATCTGACAACGTTCTCTGGATGTTTACCAAGAAGAGAATATGAAAAATTTCGTAACTTTAAAACAAATGAAGAACGACGTGATTTTTTAATGTCTGAACAATCAATATGGTAGAACAGGGTGGTGTAGAAATTTTGGAATATGAAGAAACGATGATTCTTGTTGAAAAGATACAAACATTTATCAATAAATATGAACAAATGTTTAACTGTAATAAATTTCCATCGTATTTGAATATGAGTTAAATTTATAATGTATTAGCCTTTAACTTTGGAGGGTTATATGTGCACTGAACTTTCCATTATTACGGATGATCTTTTTTGGATTATGCGGACAAGGCCAGGGATGGAACTTGATGAAGCTGTTTCTATATGGGAAGAGCATCATCGCAAGTTCACTGAAAAGGAACTAATAGTTCTTCAGTGGTGTTTTGTGTAATACTTTTTATTCTAGTAGAGTATGGGTAAATTTACCCATACTCTACTAGTTGATTAATTATAAATTTTTAAGGAGAATTGTTATGGAATTTATTACTCCTTTGCATATATTTCCTCGTCGGGTCATTTGGAGTGATTACGATTTTAGTACAATAGAAGAATGCCAAAGATATACTTGTAGTAATTGCAAATGGCATGGGTATTGTCTTTGTACCGGTGGCATTGAAATGCAAGACGATCCAATGAATCATGAAATAACAGCAAAATGTTGGTTTTTTGAGATGAATAAAATGAGAAAAAGTATTCGTGACTTTTTCTCTAATCGAAATCAAATTGTTTTACGTGGAATATATAATTATACAAGTATTCAGACAAAGAATTTTGTTGTTTTTATTTGGAAACTACAAAAAGGAAAAGTTGTATTAAAATTTGATAAAAGAGGAAAATCTTTTATATACTATCAAAGTTTAGGAAATAAATATGAATGTATGACCGAAAGTCTTGAGCAAGCCTTTCGTGAAACAGGTTATAATAGTTTTAATTTTCATAAAGAAAATATTAATTTGTACAAAATTCAGAGATAATGATAATCAGATTACTAAATAAGTAATCTGTGAAAATATATAAACCTTTTAACTATGGAGATAAAAAATGAACGTACGTTTTGCAAATGTCAATGTGTTCAATTGGAATGAACTTTCTGTACAAGAACAGAAAATAGTTGGTGAATTCTTTGATAAATGGTTTAATAAAACTGATGGTCTTGGAATTGCACCTGTTCCTAACAATGGTAATCTTGCCGAAAATGATGTTTTCTTTCATACATTTTTTGTTAAGTCGGCGGAGCTTTATCTTCTTGTTCCTGAAGCAAAAATGGAGCTTGATGTATTTTATACCAAGGAAGATGGCACAAGAGTGTCTTTGGTCTTTGGTTGTTTTGAAGATAAAGGAATGACCAATTATCTTAATAATAAAGAATAGTAGATGAATTAAAAATAAGAGGAGGGATTAAATTTCCTTCCTCTTATTTTTTTTTTGTTGAAAGAATATTATTTTAAGGTGTAATTAAATACATTGAGTATATATTTCATGCGTGTAATAAAATTGTTGATAAATAGCTCAATTGGCAGAGCAGGTGATAAGATAAAGCTGAGTATAAAAATGTGGAAATATCAAGATACTTCGCGCGTTGTTAAAAATGGTGATTATTTATTGTGTAAGATACCTGATCATCCACATTGTTTACACCATGATTATGTCCACCAACATCGTGCTGTAATGGAGAATTACTTAGAACGATATCTTGATGAAGACGAACATGTTCATCATGTTGACGAAAATAAATATAACAATGATATTAATAATTTAGAATTAGTTTATAAAGATGCTCATCGTAAATTCCATTTAAGAAATCGTGGTTCTGTTTATGTAGATTTAAAATGTCCTTGGTGTGAGAAATTATTTACTAGACCACGAAATCATACATTATTGTGCAATCAAGATGCTTTAACCACATCTTGTTGTAGATCATGTTCAGTAAAATTCAATCATTATTTAGATGAAAATGGATTGAATAGATGGGCATTAAGTAGAATTTATTCAAATATTGTTCGAGTTTATTATAAATATTTGGACAATTAAAATATTTCTGGCTCGTTAGTTAAAGTGGTCATAACGGACCCCTTATAAGGGTTTATTACTAGTTCAAGCCTAGTACGAGCTACCAAAATAGTTTTTAAAATTTGGATAAGGTAGCGATTGTCTTGATCAAACAATCGAGAAATAACTATATTAATTGTTTTACAATTGGTTGATTAAAGAAGGACACCGATTGTAAAATGATATTGTGGATTGTCTTGCGTGTTGTAATTTGGGGCCTTCATCCATTGCCTCGCAGCACAATTTCGTGTCGTTTATTGATATAGTTAAGCTTATCCTATTTTCTTAAATCAAGGTAGCACATTTTTATGTGAGTAATAGAAGTACCGGGGCTTACTTTTAATCTTGATTTTATATTGTTCTTATCATGACCATTCCCCTTCATGTTGGAACACCCCATGCCTAGCCTCTTGTGTTTCGTTGTCATTGGTAACCTCCTGAGAAGGGTATGAACAGTAGGCATTTGCCTACTGTTCATGCTTTTAATATTTTTATTTTTTTTTTGCTAAATAGCATCTTATGCTTTATTTATTTCTTACAAGAGAGGAAGTATGAAAAAGATTTTATTTATTTTTATTACGATGTTGATTGTGAGTATTACTGGTGGTTGTACTGATAAAGATACTCCTATTGAACAAGATCCTTTTATTGTCAATGCATATAAAGTTCTCGATACTTCAGCAATTATTTATAATACAACCATGCAAGTATCTTCTGATGCCACTAAAGAAGGATTGCTTAGTTCCGATCAATATAATCGAATAAAAAACGCAGCTCAGATTTGGTATAATTCATATCAGTCTGCCGTTATTGTTCTTGAAAATTATTATAAAGCAGCAGATGCTAATAAAAAGAATGATGTTATTGCTGCAATAGAATCTATTAAAATAGGAATCAAACAACTAGTTATTGTTGCCAAATCATTTGGATTAAAAGTTCCAGAATACGATATTAGTTCTAATAAATTGATATATGCAGAATAGGAGAAAATATATGAGTATTGAAGTACTATTACAAATTTTTAAATTGATTGAAAAATATGGATTTAGTTTTGTTAAATCTATTTTTGATGTTTGGAAAAAAGATACTGTTACTTTAGAAGATATAGAGGAATTAAAAACGAAGATTAAGAAACCAGAAGAATTTTAATTTCATATAACTTACCTATCTTAACGATAGGTAAGTTATATTTTAATATTTATTGTTCTCATGTAATGTAGAAAACATTATTATAAAGGAAATCAACTGTATGCCTACATTACAACAATATCAAGAAAGATTGGCACCATTTGATATTTATAATCAAACAAAAGTTGATCTTTATACATACACAGGATTATTCTTACTTCGTGGATATGAACGAATTGTTGTTGGAAAACGTGGTCCGTATGTAGAATGTAAGTCTAATCAAATCAAGATGAATGTAATTAATATTCCAGAAGATCAAAATTGGAGATTTTATAGTAAGAATGCTTTTTATTTAGAGTATAGAACTAACGATGAAGCATATGTGAAATTGTATAAACAACTAAAAGAAGTTGATTATGCAGATTATAAAATTGGATACTGGTATATTTCTCCTTTCGATTTGTGGTATTTTAAAAAGTCAAAAAATTTATTTAATGTGGATAGAGAAAGTTTTGAGCCTATGATTGTTCCATGTAGAAAAAAGAGAAAATAAGTCATATATTGTATGTTCAAACTTTTTAATGATAGGAGATACAAAGATGAGTCTTAATATTAAAGAATTTGGTTGGGAACAATGCTCTCGTGGTGAAATTTGTATGATCGAGGATATTGTCAATAAAGTATATTGTCCCGAAAATACAGAGATGCTTGACAAAAAACTTAGTTCTGAACAAAAGCATCATCTTCTTGGTATGCGTACAGCGTTCAATATAGTTGGTTATGATGGTGTATGGTTCTTTGATACTGAAGAACTTAAATCACATAATCTTGATGAACGTTTTCCAGGATATGCTCAAATATTTGGGATGGCTATTTATCCTATTATGTTTGATGATGTTCTTGGTGTAACTGTTGTTTGTCGTCAATCTCAATCAAATTCACAAGAACCTGTTGATGAAAATACAATTGATACCGATTTTTCTGAAGTAACTACAGATTAGAATTGTATATATTTTTGTATAAGTACAACTCCTATTTAGGAGTTGTACTTATACAGGATGGGAAGCAGAGCGCGATTTGTTCGTTCGGATGTGAAGGAGAAGCACATCCTAGTTTATCGAGAAAAAGAATATAAGAAAGTATAAAATCGACAAACATTAAACAAATTACAACGCATACAATGGTACTATTATTTGTACAGAATTTTTAAATTCAAGCTGCAATGACATATATATTATTTTTTAGTAAATGAATTATAATGTACGAACTGATAATAAAAGTACATTATTTTTGTTAAAGGATTTGTTGTTATGGAAGAAATAAAACCAGAGTTAAAATTATTGGTTAAGGAAACTTTTGACGCTATCAAAACGTTTAATGAATTTATTCAAAAGAATACTATTACCGATACAGTAACTTCGGCTAATATAAAAGAAGATAGTATTTCAAGAGCTTCTTATAAAGGACCAGAAGGTGAATTTAGAGTAACTCTAGATCATCGAATAAGTAAGATTACAGTATTTGCGAAATTTGGTACTGATAAATATGAAGTTTCTCTTGATCAGTATAAGTTTATTGTTAAAGGAGTAAGACCTGTATTTTTACCCTGCTGGTCATGTTTTAATAGTGTGTTTAACAAAGTAAAAAGTGATGAATTATAGAAATGAGAAAAGCAAAAGCTTCATCATTAAGAGTTGCTATTACTGAATCACAATTTGATCATGATGGAAAAGAATACATCTTTAGGGTATATTTTGATGAAACCTTAAATAAATATTGTTCTGTGTGTGAAGAGCTGAATTTGGTGATTTATAGAAAAGATCCTTATAGGGCACTTAACACAATTAAAAAGAAATCAGGAGTTTGTAATGTCTTCGGAAATGGAAAAGATGTTTGAAAATTTTCATTGTGAAAAATGTGAACCTAAAATAAACTGTGATTGGTTTTCAGATGTTGATCGTTTGTTTAGTATGACTGATACTGAAATTATGGAACAGATTCATACATTCAGTTCTTTGGATAAAGAATGTGATATTACTAAAATAGTTGATAGTTGTTACTAAGCAAAGTTAAGTATAAGTAGCAGTAGGATTGTCCTACTGCTACTTATACTACTTATAAAAAGGAGAATAGAAGATGATTTGTAAGACTGATGTTGCCGACGTGAATTATTGTGAAAATTACAACGAAATCATGAACACTCTTGTAGTTCTTTCTGGAGTAGTTGACGAAGCGGATGATGAATTGTTTAAACCAGGTGGCATTGGATTGCTCATTCTTTCGGATACATTTGGCATAAAAGATGATTCTGTATATGTGTATTATCTTAAGAAAGCATTTACTTTGCCTATGCTAGTAATAACAGAAATGATTATTTCCCACTATGATGAAAATGATTCATTGCTTGAAACTATTAGTACTGTCAAAAAATTGATTGAATATAATTCTAAAAAGCATAATACAAAATCTTCAGAACAACTAGCTAAGAATAAATTTTTAAAGAAATATAAAAGTGTTGATAATTGGCACATTGAAATTTTTGAGAATTATAAAAAATTGAATTGATAATTTTACTATTGTTGCTTATAAATTAAACAATTGAAAGGAAACATTACAATGATCAGTAAAAAAGCTGTTGCAAATGATACTTATTGTGAAAGTTATGATGAGATTATGTATAAGCTTATGGTTCTTTCTGGTACGGTTGAAAAAAGATACCACGATATTTTTAAACCTTCTGGAGTTGGAGTATTTGTTCTTGGTGAAACATTTAGTTTAAAAACGAGTTCAGTATATCTTTATTACAGCAGGAAATTATTTTCACTTCCGATGGCTGTTATTAGTGAAATAATTATTTCTCATTATGATCCGAAAGATCCAATATTAGAAAAAATTAAATGTATACGAAATTTGATTAAAAGTAGTTTTAAAAATTACAATGCGAAATTAACTGAACTGGATGAAAAATCAGCTAAAGATAAATTCATTAAAAAATGGAGTACTGTGGATGAATGGCATTCTGACATTTGTAACAGATATAACGGTTTAAATTGTAAATAAATAGGGAAAATGAAGTATGCTTATTAAAAATATTGACGGAGATCTATAAATTCAATTATAAATGAATTAAATGTAAGATCTAATTCAGATGAATCGGGATATAATCAAAGCGATAGTTTTATTGATTATATTTGTAGATAACGAATAGAAAACAAACTTTTTGTTATTGTTGTAAGGGATAGAGAACCTGTTTAAACATTATTAGAATATTTTATACTGAATTTTAATAGGAATGATTTGCTTTCAAAACTTGGATATAGTGCAATTGTATTATTTAGAAACAAAGTTGATAGGGAAATGTTAAATATAGAATCTATATTACAAATGTTATAAAAAATAAGTTGTATGTGGAATAGATGAAGGGGGAGAAATTTCTCCCCCTTCATCTATGTTTAATGTTTATTTTTTTTTATGAGAATTTTACATGTTGATTCAAGTGACTGATATGTTCTGACAATTCTTCGTTACCCATAAGACAAAGTGTTTCTGCATCAGAAAATCCACTATATAGTGCAGCATCATGATTGATAATAAACATTTGATTGACATATTTTTCATCAGCTATTTCTTTTAACCATTCGAGTAATCTTTGAGAATGTACAGGGTCAAGACCATCTGAGCATTCATCCAAAAATACAGGATATTTAGTAAGTCCCATAGTAAGCAATGAAACAACCATCCAAGCTATATCTACAATAGCCATTTGACCTTTACTTAAATTGCTTATATCTGGAACAAGTTCATCTTTAGCTAAAACTTGAAATGTATAATCGAAAGGTTCTTTTGGATCAAGTTCTACAATTTGGAGTGGGTAACTCCATATTTGATTAACAAGAACATTGACATTTCTTATCATTACATTGAGATGTTTGATAAGTTGTTGATGTGGAAATCCTGTTATCGGAGATAAACCAAACTCCATAGTTTCATAAATAAGTTTATCGCGTTCGCTTTTTTCTAAAAGTTTTACAATTTCTTCATTATATCGGTTTAACAAAGATTCTTGTTCTTTGAGTACAGTAGCAATTGTACCTAATTGACAATTGATTTGATTTCTTTTAGTGTTGAATTCGTTAAGACTTAGGTTAATGTATTCGATGGTTTTGGTAATTGTTACATATTGTTCATACTCAGCAATTTCTTTTTCTAATTGATGCGCGGTATTTCGTATTTTATCTAAATACTCATAGTTCTTTTTGTTTTCCATAAGTAAAGATAGTTCTTTATCTTTTCTTTTTAATTGTGTCTGGATATCCAACAATTCTTTGGTTTTGTTTTTGTACATTTCTTGTAAAATATGAACAACTGGAGTTTGGGTTTTATTTAAAGTTTTAATATTTTGTTCAATTTCAAGTATCTCTTTTTCAAGTTTTAATTGTTCTCTAAATGTGGGTTGAATAAGAATTGTTTTTTCTATATCTTTCATGAACTTAATTGGATTGTCATTAAGTTTTTCTGTGACATAGGTATCAGTATTGTTAAAATAATGCATTTTAGAAAGAATAGATTTGATATTCTCTACAAAATTTCTCAGTATAGATTGTTCATTGTAATAGTAGGAAAGTTTAGTATATACACTGTCCAGTTTACAACATTGTTTATGACTATATTGATATTTTGCTTTAAGTTTATCTTTCTTTTCTTGTAATGACTTAATGGAAGTTTGCCATCTTGATCTGTAATCACATGTAGTACATAGTTCTATAAGTTCAAATTTATCAGATGGAAGTTCGTTCAATTCATCATCACATTCTTTAATACGATCCATTAAACTAACGATTTCTTTGTCGAGATTATTTTTTCTATATTGAAGAATTTGTAGTTTGGATGAAATTTTATTAAATACATCTTTAGTGACAATATGTTTTGGGTGACAATCTATTAACGAGTTGATAGCATTTGTTAAATAAGTAAAAGATGTACAACACTCAGAAAGATACTCGTCATCAATAAAAACAATCTGATTGGTAATTTTTTTAAATTTTGCGAATTTGTTCTTTTTTTCTTTTAAAGTTTCTTCAATTTTTGATACTGATGTTTCCGCATTCATATCAAGAATATTTTTATCGTATGTTTCCAGTTCTTTGACGATAGAAGCAGCTTGATTTTCTAATTGTGCAATAGTAGCTTCTGAAAATCCTATGTCAGATGAAAGAGTATTAATCTTATTATGAGTATCTCCGGCACCGATATTTTTATGTTCACTTAAAAATATATTAACTCTATTTTCAAATTTTTTAAGTCTTTGGAAATCAATAGGTTTAATTGTTTCTTTATTTATTGTAGAAAATTGTTGTTGATATTTATTCAGTTCTTCCTGTAAATAAAAAATAGTATTGCTTATTTCTGTATTTTGTTTTTCTAATTCTTCTTTTTGTTTATATTTTTCTTGAAGAACATCTTTAGATAAAAGTTTATCTTCTATTTCTTGTTTTCTTTTACTGAGTAAATTGATGTTTCCTTTACACTCACGTATTTTTGAACAACACTGTTTGTGAGCTTTAAGAACAAGAGTTAGATCAATAGGATTGATAGCAAGTAGAAAATTTTTTCTATCCGTTTTCCCCATTTGACACATTTTGTATTTGAAATGAGTAAGATTGTGAACAAGTGGAGTATATCCAAGATGAGTGCTTACAAGTTCTGATTGGATTCCACTAACGTGAGATATATTTAATTCTTCACCATTTTTAATAAACGAATGTGCTTTTGTTTTATCAGAAAAATCAGAAGTCAGTATATATTCATTTCCTTCATGTTCTACAATAAGTTTTTTATAGCCTTGTTTTTTATATGAAGAACGAATAGCTGGAAGAGGATGAAGTTCATTTAGTAAAGAAGTTTTCCCACTTCCATTTGTTCCAATAAAAATTTGTATTTGTGAATGAAAAGTAGCTTGTAATTTTCTTATTTGAGCTAACCCAAAAGGAATAAATTTACTAAGTTCAATACTCTTTATATACATGAAAATTTTCCTCCATACTGTGAACAAACTATAAAATGTATCTTAAACGTATAAATATATTTATAAGGAGGGCTATAACGAATGGCCTTTAAATATCGCACTATGCAGAGTTTTGTTAAAAATACTATCCAACCTCACATAGTCAATGTAAAAGATTTATTAAAATCATATATAAAGACATTGGCAGATGATTTGATAAAAAGATTGGATGATTTAAGAAAAGAAATGGAAGATAAAATAAAAGAAGAGATTTCTCTTTTAAAAGGTGAGATTAATGAAAAGTTTATTGATCTTACAAATAAATTTAATACCCAATTATCAAATTTAAAAACTGAGTTAACTGAACTTATTAGTGACATGGGAGATTTGTTAACAGCAGATCTAAATGCACTTCGAATTGAACTTACTAAAAAGATCAACGATTTAGATGCATCAATATCTGGTAAAATCGCTAATATTACAAATAGACTAGTTACTGTAGAAGAAAAAACAGCAACATTGGAAACTACAGTAAGTGATCATACAGTTCAGATAAATACGCATACTAGTCAGATCACTGCAGTACAAAATCAAGCAAATACAAATAAAAATAATATTGCCAGCTTAACAACTGATGTTAACAAAGCTAAAACAGATATATCTGCTCTCACAACTAGAGTGTCTAGTGCTGAAGGTAAGATAGCTACCAATACAACAAATATTGCAAATCTTAGTGGTAAAGTTACAACAAATACGAATAATATTAGTAGTGTAACTACTAATTTTAACAATCATGCCAATAATAAGAGCAATCCACATGCGGTTAGATTTAGTCAAATTTCTACCATTTCAAGTGTAGCTCCTGGGTCAACTACTCACGATATCTGGGTTCAATATATAAATTAATGGAGATACAAAATGAATTTTAGTGACAATGAAAAAACGATACTTAAAGATTTGATCGCTGCATTTATGTATTCTGATGGAAATGCTACATTGTGGATTAAATCAACCTGGAATAAATATGAACTTCCAAATTTTGATATCAATATACTTCCAGTAAAATCTAAAATGTATTTGCACTATGAACCTGCGTCCAATATTTATGTTTATACAAAAATGAACTCTGATGGAGATATTGTTGAAATTTCTTTTACAGAAGAAGAAAAACAACTTTTTTCAGAAAAATTATTGGACGTTATGGTTGATGTAGATGTACATGTTCCAACATATGAAAATGATACCGGATATAAGTTATATTCCGGATTGAAACAGTTATCTCAAATAGATGATCATTTTACCATGGCTCCCGCAGTTTGTGAATATTCTGTTGGAAAATGGAATGAAGCTAAAAAAGATTGGGAAAAAGTAAAAGCTATTATTTTGTCAGATGGGTCATTGCGTTTAGATCCTGCTGCAACTTGTGATTCCTGTTTTATTTTTCTTTCTGAAGAAGAATGGGATAAATTTCCACATCCTCCAGCAGAATACGATTCTAGATATATCATGCGATATGATTTTAAAACAAAAACTTGGAAAGATGTTCGTAATTTAGAACAAGCAAAAATACATTGGGAAAATTTTATTACTAATCAAGAAGCTTTGTTACGTTCTTGGGCAGTTGCGGATATTCTTGGTATAGATAGTTATAATGCGGTAACGATTTCTGCTTGGAATGAACTTGTTGAAGCATGTGAACAAAAAATAAATGGTTCAGCTTCTGAAAATGAAGAATCTCTTATTCGAGCTTTGATTTATGCTGAAGATTCAGTATATGCATATGTTGAAAATATGGATATTCCAGTTACAGATATTGATACGTATTGTAAATCTGTTATTTTTAAAAATGAAAATTATAAAGCAAGACTTAGTCGTATTTCTGGAGAAATAACAGCCTGGAAAAATATTGGCAATTCTATAGTTGATCCTACTATTGCCAAATATGATTCTTTACAAAACCAATTTGCTGATTGGGCCAAGCTTACTTATGATAAAGAAGTTTACGTAAGTTCTCAAGTATCTTATTTTTAATTTAATGTAATATACCACTGTGTACTCTAGTACACAGTGGTATAAATATTTATACATCATGACAAATGTTATGAAAAATCTTTTAAAATGAGGAAATATATTACTACTATACAAATATTCTCAGGGAAATCGTTTAATTTGTGAGGGCGCGATGTTAATGGAATATATGAAATTTGACTTCAACGATATGAAAAAATATGAATACATAATGACCATAAAAGTACTAGATGTGTTTTATACTGTAAGTCCTACCGGAAAAATCGGTATATCTATACAGGCAGATACTCCGCAGTTTAAAACATTTCAACGCAAATCTCATGGTGAAAGATTTACAAATCAAACCGAGTATTATGTTGGAGATATTATTGAAATTTATCAGGACGCAATAAATGGGGATGTGTACTATTGTGTTCGATTTAATGGTGATACAGATGGGAAATTTATTTCTGTAACATATGCTCCAACAATCTGTCCTTGTTGCGGAAAACAATTACTTCGATGTAACGATGATTTTTATTGTTACAATAGTCTTTGTGAAGCCAAATTGCTTATTACTATTAAAAGATTTGTAAGCATTGCTCTTTATTCCGCACATTGGACTTCTACCGAATTACAGCTTATTACTCAATTAGTTACCCAACACGTTGTTGAATATCCACATGAATTATATCAATTAACATTATCTGATTTAAATGGATTTGGGTACAAAGATACATTTATAAAATCGTTTTTAGATAAATTAAGCAGAACTAGAGGTACTGTTACTTTATACGATTATTTACAATCAATTAATGTTGAGCATGAACGTGGTTGGTTCATTGATAAAAATAAAATTGACAATGAATTTGAGGATGTAAATGATTTTATTCAGTGGTGGTATTATTTATCTAATATCGATGATGAAGAAGAATTTGCAAATTGTATCATGTCTGATATTGAGCCTATTATGTCAGAAGAAGCATTTAGAAGTATTACCGACTACTTTAGTTATGAAGAGAATATTATCATTATGCAAGAACTTGTGGATCGTGAAGTATTTTGTTAAAAAGTTGAAAATAATTGAAAATATATATTACTCTACTGAATCCATGTTTTGTGTAAATAATTACACATTGCATGAATATTGTGCAACAATATTAAATTTGCACAAAAATAAACCACATAACCCATGGAGTGTTTTATCATGGCTGAAACCACCACTGCTATTCTCACTGTCGAAGACGCTGCTGAATTCATTCGTTCCAATGGTAAAATTGAAGATGTTACCAATTCCGATGGTAAGCTTATTGGTGCAAAGATCAAGCTGGAAAAGACCAAGTCTGAAGAACTGATGACTCGTGCAGGTGCTCCTGTAACGATGATCGAAACAGTTGAAAAGGCTCGGGCACTTCTTGATCGTGCTCTATATGCAGTTTCTGTTGATGAATGTGCTCGTGTTGTGGAAAATGTCAATACCACTAAGGCAATTGAACCTAAAGATATTCGTGTTCATGCCAAGGCTATTGTTGGCACATCTCATGATCGTATTCGTGTTGCTCCTGTGAGTTATAATAAGGCTCCTGGTACTGGCAATCCTGTTACTACTTATTGTGCATCTAGCATGACGGTAGATATTTCTCGTTGTATTCCTAAGGAAGATATTGAGAAGTCTGAAGCTCGTATGCGTGCACTTCTTGGTTAATTTTAATATACGACAAAATTGATTCATTTCAAACTTTATATTTTATTTTGATTACAACATACAAGGAAGAGTCAAAATGACTCTTCCTTGTATGAATTATATTTGTAGTTTAATGGTAATTGTATTATACATTTTTAAACAAAAGGTTGTATGACTTATGAATTGGAATTCTTATTTTACTTGTGCAGTTATTAGTGGAGCTATTGGAATTACTACCGGACTATTTGTAATAAATAGTATCGATAAACAAAGAAAAAAATCATGTAAAACAAAAGAAAAACAAGAAACAAATATAACTGTTCAGGAAAATGAAAATGTGACCACAGTTGAGAACAATGAAGAATCAGTTGTCGAACCAAATTCTTCACAATTTAAAGATACAACAATTGTTTATGATAGTCAAACAGGTGAACTATTTATAGGAAAGAATATTGCTAATGAAGACTTGGCAAATTTTCTTTCTATATTTCAAGATCCATCAGTACAAAATGATACCAATACTTCCACAACAAATATTATTCAAGAAGATATTTCTGATAAAGATAATTTGGTTAGTAAGGAACACCCTACAAATCAGTAGCAGATATTACATCTGCTACTGAGAATACAAATAATACTTCTTCATTGCAAGATTCTTTTTATATTGATATATGTCTTGATACTTGGTAGATACTGTTCTTGGGATATCCCAAGAACAGTATCTACTTATATATTTATTTTTTTTTATACGACTAATTGAGGATATACAGATTTGGCAAATGAAAATCCACAACTTACAGCATCAATCGAATGTTCGGTAAGTGTATTTTGAAAATCTTCAAATGGGATATCAGGATATTGAGAAAATGTAATAGCTTTTTCTGAATATTGTTTTTTAAGTGCTTCGAGCATATCTACTTTAAAACTGTTTCCTGTTCCAGACATAACCATTTTAATAGTTTTGGGTGAAATTTTGTGAAGCTTACTTGCTGTCTCATTAAGATTACATTCTTCTTTATAGTAGTACATATTGAAGAGAATGTTGTCTATAGAGAAAAGACAGAGTAAAAGTGATTTGTATGCGTTTGGTGTTCTTGGATTATAAAAAGTATCTTCACTAGCTACGTAGTCTGGAACGCTATCGATAACAAGTTTGGTAATTTCTTGTTTTAAAATGTTTATAGCAACTATTTGTTTTCCATGTCTGTTAGTAAGATCTTTTTGTTTTTCAGCCATTCTAGAAGCTTTGATAGTACCGTATTTAAGTACATCAAAGACTTTAGTGACAATATTGTAATTTGATATTGCCCAGCCGGTATTATTCATACCAGGGTCAAATGAAAGAATTCTAATACAATTTTGATTAGTTATAGACAATTTACTTGTTCTAGCCATACAAACAAATACCTTATTGTGATAACTGCTTAAGTTTCTGTTCCTGGTACCACGTACCAAATATCTCTCGCATTTCTGTATAATTAGGTAAACCAAAGTAGTCGTGTCCAATCCATACTGCATTTTCTTTTGGATTGGCAAGACCACCAAAGAGTGGTTCTATAGCAGATCTGTCCATACCTTCAATTCCAACACAAGTATACAATTTTGTTTCTTTTGAAATTCCGTAGGTTGAGTCTGTAGTAGGATAGATTGCAGAATAGTCCTGGTCAGCACCATATTGCAAAACCATAGTTTCTAAATTGTGTCTTTCAATGATACATTTGGTTCCAATATCACAAGTGTTATCAGCTTTAAGAACTGCACCACCTACTTTACCAATAATATCATCGAAGGGACCTTTCATATTTTTACCAACAGTAGCGTATACTTTTGGTTTACCAATATATTCAGGATGTTTAGGAAGTTCGTGTAAACAGAATTCGGCATATTTGTTTTTGAGCATAACAGATTGTTTGCTCAGTTCAGACAAAGGACTATTTCCAGTTTGGTGATACATGGTAGTCATGTCATGATTTTTCCATTCCATCAACTGAATAAGAATGGCATCCATGATGTTGTATACTACGTATTCTACAAATCTGGTTGTTTGCATTTCGTAGTGACCACCAATATTATCAAACTTAAGTTTTCCTTCACCTACTTCTTTATTTGAAATAGCATCCAGACTATAAGAAGGTTCTTTAGAATTAACTTTACGAACACGATTATAAAGTAGCATACTATCCACGAATTGTGAATAAGATGTACAGTCAAACCAGTGCCATTTGTCGGCAATATGTTGAACTTTTTTTTTATCTTCTTTAAAATAAGCTTTTCTATATTCTTTGGGTATTGAGGGATCGCAGAAAATGTCTTTAGGATCTATATCGAGTTTCTTTAATCTGTCAATGATAGTTGGAACGTCGTAACCAATATTCCAAATACCTATAAAATCCATTCTTTCGTCATGAACTTTGCTAAACGTCCAACGAAGCACTTCTTCTTCTGTGTCAAAAACTTCTACATGAAGTTTAAAAGTTTTGTATGTATTAGATTTTTTACTAAGGGGCCATTTAAAAGGTTGATTAAGATATCTACCAAGAAGATTGTGCGCAAGTTCTACAATATCATTTTTAGTAGCTTTATGTTTTTTTCCATTTGCGTCATATTTCCACATAAAACTATTGTGAACGGCAGTGTAGATATTTTCTTCCGCGATAAATGTAATACAGTTAATTTGATCATCACCAAGAACAGATTTTTCAATGTCAAATGCACCAGTAGTAATCGGTACTATCTGGTGCTGTGCATTATGAATGTATCTTTGACGAACAAGAGATTCCATACTTACATCTGCCCCATAGATATAAGGAGAATCGCACACTTCCATAAGAGACATACGTTTATATGGGTTAATATCTAAGATCTTTTTAAGATGTTCTACTGCATATCTATCTTCAATGGTGTAACAATCCGTTCTATCTAAGAATTCAGTTTCCTTTTTATATTTGTGATTTCTAAATTGAGGTTTGGTAACATATACTCTTCTTTTAGGATCTTTAATGAGACGAAGATTATTTTTTACATTTTTGATGTCGTGCGTTGTCTTGTCAATAGTAACTTCTTTTTCATGTACTACAATGGCTGTTCCTGATTCAGTCATTGCGTAGCAACTGGAAATCCATTGTTTAGAGGTTAAGTAATTGTCATTTTCAGTGTTCATTTTGTTTCCCCTTAAATCAATATGTTTTTATAAAGTTGCTTTTCTACAATATTAAACGTCATCCGTTTATTTTTAAGTATATATTACATTTTTGATATTGGGTGTTCCAGTATTGATATAGAAATAATTTTCTTTCTATATGACAATCGTTTAATCTCGTTTGAGGTGATTTATATGGCTAGAATTATCGAAGATGCTGTAATCAGCAATTTTTCTTTCTCAATTCATGACATTGAAAATTCCAAAGAATCAGTTCTTTCTATGATTCGTTCTTTTAGAGTCATGAATAAAGTTACCGACAATATGTGGAATAATATTGTCGATAGTATTGTTCGTGAAGATTACGAATCTATTAGAAACAACAAGTCTGTAATGGATTTCTTTGATAATAGGATTTCTGTAAAAGCAGATCCTACGTTCAGAAGAATTGTGATTACAGATGCTGATGAAAACGTGATAATCATTGGATACTCAAATGGTTATTACCAAACGACAATCAGTATTACCAAAGCTGATAAAATTGATAGTATTACTCAAGATGATCTTTTGAATTTCTTTGCTGCTTCCAAGACTATACACTAAAAATATCTCTCAATATGAATGACACTATTTTCTTGATATTGTTATTAACCTTTATGTTATTCATATATTAAAAAGAAAATTTGCATGAAATGACCATACACTACCTAGCAATATTGCTAGGTAGTGTATGGTTTTAATTAATCATATTCTTTTTTTTTTTCGTTTTGGTTAAAGGGTTAATAGATGGCCAGAGTCATTGAAGATACTGTAATCAGTAACTTTTCGTTCTCAATCCATGATATTGAAAACTCCAAGTATTCTGCATAGTATATTAGGGAAGATCAGGATTGTCAGTGGGCTTATTGATATCAGGCAGATAAGATTCAAGACCGACAACCTTAAGAATAGCACCAACAGGACAAGTGATGATGGGCCATTCACGAGTGTTCATGAATACACGACGGTTGACCTGCTGACCATCGTTAGGAGTGTAGTTGGCTACGAATTCGCCACCGTCATTGTTGTGACCAAAGTTCAGGTCAGAAGCAGGATCGCCAGGACGATAAGGAACAACGATGATAGTATTCTTGAGATAATTGAAAGCAGAAGTGATCATTTCAAGTTTTACACCAGAGTAGAGCTTACGAGTATATTCGATAGGCTCACCAGGAGTTACTTCCTTGAAGATCTGATCGCCACTCATACCAGATTCCATGAGATGGGCATGAATCTGAGGAATGGAGAACATGTTTTCAATGATGGGAGAAGAAGTAAGTACCTTATAGGTAGGAACTTCACCCTGATCAAGATTCTGCAGATAGAGAGAACGATAATGAATGATGGAAATAACCTTATTCATATAAGCCATAACAAATTCGCGAATATCAGAAAGCATGTCTGAAGAACGAATAGAAACAGCACGAGTAAGGTCAATTGTACCGAGGAAGATTTCAGGGTTAACCTTGGTACCAGAAACGAATGCAGAATTTACATCATGACCACCGTAGTTTTCCTTATAGTTAGGATCGCTACGTTCGTTGATGACACGGTCATATACAGACTTCATGGTCTTCATGAACATCTGTACGTTTCTATGATCGATACCGATGGACTGAATTTCCTGAGCAACGTTAAGAACATGTTCAGGAAGAGCCTGCTGCATGGAGAAGTCTACGACGATAGTCTTGCCTTGAGGAAGTTCGTAAGTAATCATGGTTGTCAGAGAACGAGCAGCCATGTTGGTCTTACGAAGGTTTTCTTCAGAGAAACGAGCTTCAAGTTCGTAACCAATAACTTCAACAGTACAATTGTTAACGAGGTTCTTTAGTTCGTCGCTAGGAAGCTGACCAGTAATGGCACTTACAGGACGAAGAGTGGGAGAACACATAGCGTGAACAATAGCAGTCATAAGGTTGATATCAGCAGAAACGTCAAGAATTAGCTGAACATATTCAACAGACTTGTCTACACCCTTGAAGATTTCAGTTGTTTCGGGATTGACAGGAGTGGCATCCTTATCAAGCTGAATACCGGCAAGGAATTTGGTAGCCTTGTCAGCAGAGTTATTGATAGAAGTCTGAATCATGTTAAGCTGAGCAAGAGGCAGAGATTCAGTATCCAGATAGTACTTTTCAGTGGTACCATCCTTAGAAATCTCAAGATGAACTCCCTTGACGATAACGCGTTCAGACACGAGATCGGTATAGTTGATCTTTTCAAAGTTGATCTTCAAAGGATCAGTAGAAAGATCGAAGATATTGACGCGACGATTGAACTTGATAATACCATCAGCAACCAGATCGTCGTTGTCATCGTTGGACTTCATGGGAATGATGGGAGTCAGCACCATGTTGACTGGATCAGGATTACGATATAGGTTGATCAAGTTGTGGCGATGATTAAAGGAGTTACGAACAGCACCTTCTTTATCCTGAGAAGCAGCCAGATCGTAATATTCATCGTAGTTAATGACATAGCTGATAACAGAACCAGCAACAGTCTTACGATGCATAAAGCGAGACATGATACCCTTGTGAGGCTTTAGCAAGGTAACAGTAAGAGCAGCTTTAAGGTCAGGAATAACCTGATCCATAGTTACACCAAAAGCTTCTTGACCGACGTGTTTATTGTAAGATACGTCGGTAAGAGCACCAGCAGGATAAATGGTCTGTGGAGTACGAAGGTTCTGAGCACCACTGGTATCGGTAGTAAAGTGACCGGTGAAAGCATTGCTATTGCAGTAACGGCGAAGAATCATGGCCATGTTGGTAACAGTAGTCATGATCTGGTCGGTAGGAACTTTACATTTCTTACACAGATTGAGAAGATCAAGAGACATAGTGCTCATTTGATCATCTTCAAGACCATGTCCAGTAAAAGCTTCTCTGCCATATTTTTCGTTAGGCTGGAAGAAAGCGTTGAACTGTTCGTTAGCCCAGAGCTGGCTCTGGTTAAGAAAATCAATTACATCATGATAGGTTTTACCGATTTGAGACTTTCTGCCAACCTTTTCAAAATCAAGAAAGCTTTCAATGGCTGCCATAGGCAGATCATTGTCTTCAGCTACTTTCATAAGGTCAGCTTGGAAATTTTTGAAAAAGTCTAGATTGGTGATATTATTCATGGACTATTACTCCACCAAGGAAATATAAATGCTAAAGTTATTGTGAAATTAGATAAACTAATCTATTTTGACAGGACGGGAAAGAAGTCTAGCTAGAATCAATTTAGTTGTGTCAGCAGAGACAAGATTGATCCATTCTGTTGCCCAGACTTTTAGGAATTTGAGATCCTCAGAAGATAATCCAGATGGAGGAGATGCAATAATTTTATTGATTCCTACAATCATCTGTTCTCTTTTAATGTAATCTGTTAATGTATCATCTTCAACAATTTCTAAAACTTTTGATACAGGATCGTCCGCTTCCTCTTCTTCAGGTGTGTCTGTGTTGTCTGTATAATCAGAAGAAGATTGGTTATCAGATGGCTCATCAAAAGGATTTTCTTCATCATTAGAAGATGTATCATTTTCAGATTCATCGTTTTCGTTAGATTCGTTAGTTTCAGTATCTATATCATTATTGTTTTCTGGATTATTGGTATCTTCTGTAAACGGATCATCTTCATCATTATCTTTAGTAAGATCTTCTGCTGCTTCCATACCATACTGAGTAGTTGATTTGTTTAAAAATCGTAACTCTGGGTATTTATTGAAGTCGTCAATCATTTTCTTGGTAGGATCTTTAGTAGACAAATAATCTAAATTTTCACATCCAAGTGAAGTGAAAATTAATTTCATAGATGTCATATCAGATAGATCCATATTAAAGGTATTATGTAATTTTTTTAATGTGTTTGCAAATAATGTACGTGGTTTTTCGTAATTAATGAATTTATTATTGGTTTCGTTTTTAAGAACAGCACGAAGTGTTGCAGGTAAGGTATTGGTTGTTCTGTTTGTCAGAATTCCATAAGACTGTACAACATCATAGAACGTTTTCCAAGACTTACTTGACCAATCTAATTTACAAATATGATTAAATACTGGAGAATTTTGAAATTCGTTAAATTGAATTTTATTCTCGTATTTAATAAAGGAGATTGGTTTAAATACGACTATTGTTCCATCTTCTTCTCTTTTTGTATAGGATGGAATAAGAAGAACAGGATTATAAAAAGTATCTTCTTCTTTATTAGTGTATTTAACATTCGTAAATGTAGTTATAAAAGGTGTATAAAATTCTTTTGGAAACATACGATATGTCTTAGGAAAATAACGATAATCCTTAAACATATCGGTTAAAATTAATCCACCATTAGATTTATTTGAAAACACATTTTTACAAGCATCATAATAAATTCGTAATTTAGAATCTGTTACTAACTCTTGTTGATGTTCAGATTCTAAAGATTTAAGAATTAAATTAAGTCTGTTCATATAAGTAAAGAACTGATTATTCTTTTTGTTGTTCATATCCCATATGCTGTAAGCAAGGAGATATTGTTCCATAAGAACAATCAATTTTTTACTAAGTGACATGTTTGGCAAATGAAAAACATCTTCAATGTTTTGAGGAAGTTTAGTGGTTAACTGAGAAGATGTTTGATTTTTTATTGGTACCAATCGTTTTATACTTAGGTATTTAATCATGGTTGATTGTTGCTCCTTGCTTTTAACAACAAAACTGTTGTTTACATGCCTGAATTTACATAGCATTACAGTGTGAAATTATACACATTACAGAAATTAAATTTAATATTTCGATTGAATTTTATGTACTCAAAATGATTTTTGATGGTTTGTTTCTACTCAGGAGATAGAACTGTGATTACATTATCTACGGAGTTGTTTCTTAACGCAGCTGCCCTTCTTATTAAATCTAGAGATGAATATTCTAAAGAGTTGGTGGACGATTTACTTAAACTGTACTATGATGAAGTTAAAAGAAATCCGGTAACTGATACTTCTTTAAATAGACAATTTGTACAGTTTCTTGATCAACTTAAAAAACTTCCATCTGATGAAACTACAGCAGCATTAGAAAAATCCAGTTTGATTGTTAAGTTTTTATCAAATCCAGAAGTTAAACGAGATGAACTTCTTATCGAATCGATAAAAGAATTGTTTAAAAGTGTAGAAGAAAGTAGTGATGAAAATTCTATTGAAAAGCTACAGAAAAGATTAAATAATTCCGTTTTGTGGAATAAGATTAATAGAATGAACAAATCCATTGGGAGTAAACTTATTGCTTGTACTTCTGTTATGGATGAAGATAAACAAGAAATGTATCTTAATGATGCAATTAACTTATTGAGAAAATCAGTTGAGCTTGCACAAGAAAATGGAAAACTTGCAAGTGGTGCAGTAGAAAGAATTTTATTTTCTGATAAAGAGTCTATTAGAAAAGCACTTGAAAAATATAAGAAAACTTCAGTTACTGGAGTATTAAAGACTGGATTGCAAGGTCTTAATGCAATGCTTGGCAAACGCGGTGGTTTTGCCAAAGGCGAATGTGCTTGTATTTTTGCATTGCAACATAATTTTAAATCAGGTTTGTTATTGTCAATAGCTAGAGGATTTGCAAGATATAACATTCCTCAGAATATTCCAATTGGTAGAAAGCCACTTATTCTTTTTATATCATTGGAAAATGAAGCAAATATGAATATGATGCAACTTTATAGAGTTGCATATGAAACCACATATCAGCGTTCTGCAGACGGTATGTCTGATGAAGAAATCATTGCATTTACCCATGAGTTTTATACAAAGACTGGGTATGAAATTGCAATGGAACGTTATGAAGGTCGTAAATTTGGATTTGATGAATATGTAAATCTTATCGAATCTTATGAAGCTGCTGGCTATTGTATAGAAGCAGTTCTTCTTGACTATGCGAATAAAATGAAAAAAGGTTCTGTTGGCACATCTGATAAAAGAGATGATCTTGCTATCTCAGAACTTTTTTGTAATTTGTGCAATTATAATAAGGTAAAAGGTATTACTTTTATTACTGCACATCAGTTTAATCGTGATGCCATGAGAGTTTCTATTGAGGGTAAAAATAACGTTGTAAAGAACTTTGGTTCTTGGTGTGCTGCTGGTAGTATTGGACCATCTCAGGAAATTGATTTAGAAATATTTGCACATTTGGAAACAAATCACAACGGGAAAAAATTTCTTACAGTTCAACGTGGTAAACATCGATATGTTGACACTACTCCAGAAGCAGCAAAATATTTTGCATATCCGTTTACTCCATTTGGAATAGGAGATGATATTGAAGGAGAACCACAATTTGTAAGAGACATTTATGTGTCAAATGAATCAAATTCAGAGGAACCTGCAGAAATTGATCCGGGAGTATTTTGATGAGTAATAGTGATATTTTTTTAAAATCATTTGTGCTGAGTAATGAAAAAGTTATTTCTGGAAAAGAAATTTCAGTTGTGAGACTTGATGATTTTGTTAATTTATTTAACAGTATTCAAGGATTATCTTTATTTTTTAAGTTGTTTATTTCTGGAGTTGTAAATAGATTAAATTCTTGTTATAAAAAAGATGTAGAACAACTTATTATTGAAGATAGAAAAGAAGATAGGATAGCACATCCATATCTACAATTTACATTGCATAATTCAGGGTTTATTGGATTGTCATTTGGATTGGGATATATCAATGACAATGGTGATATGGTTGAAAATAAAGAGTTAGGTATTTTTGAAACATCTTCAGTTCGTATGGATATAAATATTTTAAATGAAAATGGTATGAATATAAAACCAATTATTGTTCAATTTATATAAAGTATATTATCCCACTCCAATTGGAGTGGGATAATATACAAAGTGATACTATGATCCTAACAATTTTCTGACTTCGCTAGGGAGATACCATATATGGCTGCAATAAATACTTTTGGAGCTGTTACAGTTCAAACGAAAAAAGACTTGGCTAATACAAGAAAAAATATAATTAAAGCTGGTACAGAATATTCAGTTCCACCTTATACCGTTGGTTTAGATAAGATAGCGGTATTTCTTAATGGTACTCGTCTTATAGGTTCATATAAGACACTTGAAGATGGTGTTGCTTATTATGAACCTGGGTATAAATACGATATTGGGTCTTCTATTATTTTTAGATCAGATATTGCAATAAGTGATGAAATTTTTGTTACTGTTCTTGATGGGACTGACGATTCTACAATAAGCGATCTTATCGATCTTGGTAGTATTTTTAATACTGGAACTAACGCATCTGATTTTGGTGTTGTTACACCAAAAGTTGTATCAAAAATTGTTGATACAAAAAGAATATTTTTGAATGGATCTGATGTAGTTTCTATTTCACAAGATTATACTGAAAACAAACACAATTCTCTTCCAAGTAGTAAAGCCCTTTATGATGCTTTAATGCAATTACAAGAGAACATAGATCAAATTGATCCGGATAGTAATTTTTTCAAAGACAATACTGTTATTACTCTTCCACTTCTATCTCCTTCATTTGTTGAAGGAGATACTGATTGGGAAGTTGAGAATTGGACTATAACAGTAGATAATAAACTGGCATATACTAGAAATGATTATGCCAATAAAGTTACAGTAGCAAATAATGTTTTTACTACTGCAGGATATCACTTTTTAGTTGTCAATATTGAACGATTGGATTCTGGTAAAATTTTAGTTATTAATAATGCAGGTGAAACTGTAGGACAATTTGATACTATTGGTATTCAATATTTGGAATTTATTGTTGATGATCCTACTATATTTACATTAAGTTTTGTTTCATCTGGAGTATTTCCAGACGAATCTATAATTATTAAAGAAATTAGACTTCACAAAGTAACTGATAGAATTAGAGATTATCTTATTTATGCTGTAGAAAATTTGGTTGCCGAAGGTGGTTTGGCATCTAAAGAAGATGTGGATATTGCGATTGCTTCAGCAGTAACAACGCTTACTAATAAATTTACAACTCTTATTAATGAAGTTGGAGATTTAGCATACGCACATATAGAAAATAGAAGTAATCCTCATAATGTCACATATGTTCAAACTGGTTCTGCTCCTTTAGTCCACACACATAAAACAGTAGATATAACTGATATTGATCAGTTTGTAGAAAACGCTGTTATCGAAGGAACTTCCAGTATTACTAGTAATTTAAATAATCATATTGCAAACATTACTAATCCACATAGAGTTACAGCCGCTCAGACAGGTGCTGCACCTTTAGTACATACTCATAAGGTTATAGATATAACTGATATGACAACGTATATATCAACAGTATCTGACAACATAACTAATACGCTTAAAGATTATGTAGATAGTGTTACAAGTGGAAGTGGAGATTCTTTAAGAGCAGCTCTTAATGCACACATTTCAAATGTGTCAAATCCCCATAACGTAACTGCAGCTCAAACTGGAGCTGCTTTAAAGATTCATGAACATTATGTTGCGGATATTAGAGATATAAATGATTATATTGCTACTGTTGTTGATGACGTACGTTTGTATGTTGACAATGCTATTCAAGAAAACACTTCAACGACAGATGAAAATTTAGCAACTCACATTAATAATAGAACTAATCCACATAGAGTTACAGCAGCACAAGCTGGAGCAGCGCCAATACAACATGAACATGATATCAGTGAGATTCGTACCTTAACTGATTCATTGAGTGATCTAACTGATAAAGTAGATAATAGCGTAATGGCATTCAATGCTCACTCTGCTAATGTTAATAATCCTCACAATGTAACTGCAGTACAAATAAATGCAGCTCCTCTTGAGCACACACATAAAGTCGCTGATATAACCGATATACAATCTTATTTAACAAAAATAACTGATCTTGAATTGTCAGTACAGACGAATAGAAATCTGATAAGTGGCCACGTATCTGACACTGAAAATCCCCATAATGTTACCTATGCTCAATTAGGGGTTGGTGATATAGGAACTGTATTTTTAAATACTGGCAGTGCAAATCCAGTTATACATGTTCCTATGGTCAAACGATTGTATATTTGTGAAACAACAGAAGAAGTAGAAAAGTGTAAAAATAATATTCCAAGTATGAGAGAAATGTTTAATAGTTGGAAAAGAATATCTCATGCTACAACCACTTCGTATCCAGCGATTGTAACTAATCCTGGTGGTCAACCAGCAGCTCCTTCAGAACTCCTTGCCTGGGAATATGACGAAACTACTGATGTTGTTAGAAACAATACTAATAGTGTATCTTGGATTGGTTTAATTTCTCCAGATAAGTATACCGAATATGAAACTGAAATTATTTTTAATGCAAAAACAGACGACGATGATTCAATTGGGTTTATTGCTGCATTTACCATAGATGAAAATGGAGTAGAACATACTCTTTCCGTATCAAGATCTCCTGGTGGAAATAATAAATGGATTATGTATTATGATATTGGAAATACTACAGCAGCAACGTTACAAGCTAAACCTACTCCATTAAAATGGGGCAATGGTAATTATGGTGCAACTGCGGATGAAGCTGGGTATGTCACAGGAGTTCCTGCCAATCCAGATGGTACTGGTACAGCAGGTTGGTCGATGCATCCAAATGGAACTCGTATTTATGTTTCCAGAAGAGGAAACATTATAACTGCTAAAACTACTGATATTGGTGAAGCTGATGGTGCATTTATTGAAGATGCTACCATGACCATAGATCTGAGTTCACAAGAAAGATTGACAAAGTTTATCAGACCTTGTAGTATTGGATATTTAGCTGCTTCAAATCCGTATACAACTTGGGATACCCAATATTTTAGAGATCCTTCCAGTAATGTTTATGATGTTACTAGAGGGGTCGCAATTGTTTTTAATCAAGAAACAAATACTTGGGCTGACGATACTACAATTAATATTTATGAAGCCATGCGTCCAGGAACATTAGGTTATAACTATCTGACAAATAAACTTTTCTTTATAAGAGAAAGTAATGTTGAAAGAGTAGCTATAAATTCTGTTCTTATAAAAGATGGTGGTGGGCTTAGTCTTGATTCTGATGGAAGAACTTATGTAGATTTTTCTACAATGCCTACTGATAAATTTGAGACAATGCTTAAATCTATTCGAGTACCCATTTGGATCGATTCTACAAAATATTTTTATGTAAATGGCAGTACAGGTTCTGACGTTCTTACTGAAGGTATTGGCGAAACAACAGCTAAACCCTTTAAAACAATACAAGCATGTGTGGATTATGTATCAAACAATTATAACTTAAATTCGAACAATGTGGGAATTCGAATTTTTCCTGGAACATATAACGAGTCTCTTACTTTTGGAGAATTTTCAAGAACTACTGGACACATTTCCCTTTTTCCGCACGACGATAACTATAGTGTTACAATAACATCTCAAAATAAAAACACTGTAACGGTTTATGGTGGTGCTTGGTATTTACGAGGACTTATTATAAAGAATACAGTTACTGCTATAAACGATGGAATTAATCATTATTTATATTGTATTGTTGCCGCTGAAAAAGGATATGTCTATATTGAAGGATGTGACATAAATCAAGAGTATACTGGGGCGGCCCCAACCGATCACATAGAACTTAGAATGTTGGCTGCAATTACTTCCAGTTCTTTAATACAAATAAATGCAACTTCTAGAACTCGCAATCATTTACGTTTTCACAAAGGAAACTCTTCTGCTATGTATGTATTTTTTGCAGAGCATGGTGGTACTATTCAAACAATATCGAGCAACACAAATCAAGAATATGTGACAATTCATTGTGAAGGTGAAATGTCAGGATTTGTGGTACTTAGTAATGGCAAATTTTATAGCATTGGTGGTGGCAATTACGCCAGTAAATTTGTCATTGATAATGGAAAAGCAGTTACTGGCAAACGATACTCTTTGATTAATAGTAGTATATGTAGTACTGGAAATTCAGGACAAGAATATTTTCCGGGTGATATTGCTGGAACTATAGAAACTGATACTTATTGTGTTTATAAATAAAATAAATTTATAATGTTAGTACATACATCCAGAATTCTGGATGTATGTACTATTTTACACCATATTTAATTTTTGCAATATATTTATGGATTAAATGTATTTTAATTTTAAATTTTTTTTCAACATTTTAGGAGAAATCCAACATGGAATTGCAGAAGAAGGACCAACAAAAGAAACTTACTTGGCGTGAAATCTATCTAGAAGAAACTCTCAATGCCTTAGAAAATGGCGGTTTTTACAACAGACATTGTCAATTCCCACGTACAATCAAACTTCCCATTACTTGGAAAGAATGTATGTGTGAACTTGGTGGAATGGGTAATCAATTTAGTACGGTTCTTCTTGTGTCGACTCCTACAGGTGGATATCCTGTTGGTATGGCTCTATATGGTATCAAACCAAATGGAGTACAAGCTACAGTTAAAGTATATGAAAAGTCTTATGTAGGCATTGCTACAAAACACTGTGATTATACTCATTTGGCTATTTATCGTATTTCTGATATGCACAAAGATCAGACTTTTGTAGATATCGAAGGATATTCCTTTGGTTCTGTAGAAGCAGTACTTTGTTATAATGCAGATTATTCAAAAGATGGTACTTGTAAGTCTAGCGACGAATCTTTATTTATCAAGAATACCAATCTTGATCTTTTAAAGAATAAACTTCTGGAAAAACTTTCCATTCGCAATTGTAGAACTCCTATCTATATTGAACCACTTGTTCGTTTGAATGCCAATATGAATCAGGGCATTTCAAATGCTATTGAACATGGATGGAAAAACAATGTATCTCTAGGTGTAAATACCGATATTTTAAATCAGTGGTATGGATCAGAAGATCTAAATCTTTTTCATTCCAATCTCATGGAAGAACTTTCCCGTTTGCAAAATGAATATAAGTTTGTATATGTAAGATCTAGTTCTTCTTTTGCAAACATATCTGAAACAGAGGAAAATTCTCATAATTGGTATACTGAAATTTCTATTCTTTATAATAACAATGGTGATGCAGAGCCGTTAAATCTACATCATACAGTGTTTACTTATGAACATTCTACTGAGATGTCATCTGCTGAAGAAAAAGATCATTTTGTTTCAGAAAAGAATAATAATTTCATGCGTCAGTTTACTCGCAGTTATTTCACAACTCTTTTTGGATTTAAGTCTTGGAAAGAGATGGAAGAAATTGCAGTTAATTTGAAAACTGAAAATAGTAAAATGGAACCTGTGATTACGTACTCTAAGTTTTATTTGACTACAAAACAGTTTTTTACAAAAACCGAACTGACGAAGTAAAATAAATACATCATGAAGATAACAGTGCGTTTAAACGCACTGTTATCTCATGTAGATAGAGTAAAATTACTCAAAAGGAGTAAACAATTCTATAGATGTCAGGAGTTTTTACATGGAGAAAAGTTATGGAAACATCTAAGACGATTAATAATACAAAAGTTTATATAAAAAAAGATTTAGCAAATACCAGATCATACACAATTGTTGCAGGAAATGAATATCCAGTTCCTCCATATATAGTTGGTAAAAATAAAATTTTTGTATTTGTCAATGGTGTACATCTTATCGGATCTATTGCTAATGGTGTTTCCTATTGTGAAGTTGGTGACACTGGAGAAATTTCTTCTTCTATTCAGTTTATTACAGATATTGTTCCTTCTGATGATATTTTTATTTGTGTACTAGATGGTATCGAAGAAGCTCTAGATGATCCGGATGTTATTGGTACTGTAATGACATTGGGATCAAATGTTACCAATTATGGAGTAACTACTCCAAAAGTAACTTCTAAAGTAACAGATACTGAAACACTTCTTTTAGATACGCAAATTGCAACTGGAATAACGCATGATTACGAAGAGAAAAGTCCTAAGAAATTAATTTCTGCATTTGCACTTCGTACCAGCAATAACGCATATGATCAAAAAATTTCTGGTATTCAAAACAGTGTCGATAATCTTGTACTTAGTTCTGTATTATCAGAAGCTATTGCAGATCCTCAATTTATAGATATTCATTGGAAATATCGAGGATTTACAATTGATGAAGGAACAGCTGTTTATACAAATGCTTTTGATAAACCTGGTACAAATCAAGCCAATATACGTTTAGTTACTGAAGCTATTAAAAGTCCAGGAACATATTTTTTTGATGTAGAAATTGGTGAAATTGCCGATGGTAGTGATATCACTTTGTTTGATAATGAAGGCAAAGTAATTAAAAAATTTGAGCTTGCGGACACGTATTGGTTTGAATATCAGATAACTAATCCAGCTATTGCTTATTTTGATTTTGTGGCCAATAACGTACTAGAGGGTTCTACAGTACGAATTAAACGAGCAAGTATTCATCATGTACGCGATGATTTTGATACGTACATGAATTATATTGCTATTAAATTGGCATCTGGTGGTTCTGGTTTTGTTACAACTGAAATATTTAACCAAACAATTAGTGCACTACGCACTGAATTACAACAATATACCAATGATGTTGTTGGTGGATTTGAAGGACTTGTTGAAGTACATACTTCAAATATGTCAAATCCCCATAACGTAACTGCAGCTCAAACTGGAGCTGCAACTAAAACAGATTTTGATATACACGTAAACAATAAAAAAAATCCACATAGTGTTACCGCGACTCAAATTGGCGCAGCATTGTCTGAAGATTTGGAATTACATATAACAAATTTAAATAACCCACATAAAGTTACTGCTGCACAATTAAATGTTCCTACTATGGTACAATTTGATAGTCACATTAATGATACTAATAATCCTCACAATGTGACGGCAGCACAACTTGGAGTTCCTTCTTTAGAAGAATTTACAGATTCAATAGAAAAAATAAATACTCACCTGCTTGATACTAATAATCCACATAAGGTTACTAAAGCTCAAGTAGGTCTTGGTAATATTCCTAATGCTATTTCAGATCGTACAGATTTGGATAGTGATACGACTCTCGCTACTTCAAGATCCGTTCTTTTACTAAAAACAGATTTGGCAAATAGAATATCAGATCACATTAACAATAAAGAAAATCCGCACATCGTTACAAAAGAACAAGTTGGATTAGGTAATATTCCTAATGCAATAACAGAATCTATGCATGATTTTGATACTCAAACTTTAGTAGTTGCTAAAGTCACTAATGATATTTTAAAAATTATTCAAAGTCATGAAGGAAATTTAAACAATCCTCACAACGTAACAAAAGAGCAATTAGGTATTGGAGATATTCCTACATCGACAACAGATTCAATGTATGAATCAAGTGTAGATAAAATTCCAGTAGCTAAAGTTACTAATGATTTATATTTATATATTTCCGATCACGTAGGAAGTAGAAACAATCCTCATAATGTAACTGCAGTACAAATAAATGCAGCTCCTCTTGAACACACCCACGTTATTGCTGATATAACCGATATAAGTACAATTACAACTCAATTATCTAATCTTGATACCAAAATAATAAATGCCGAAACAAGAATAAATTTACATACTGTTAATTTAGACAATCCACATGAAGTAAACAAAGAACAGATTGAATTAGGAAATGTTGAGAATTACGGAATTGCTACTACTGAAGAAGCTACAGAAGGTCTTGTTGATAACAAATATATGACTCCAGCTAAAGTAAGATCATTTATGGAGACATTGTTTTCAACAAGCGGAATTGAATTTAGTAAATTGCAAACTACGTACATTTCACATTTTACTTTGGACAATACAACAAACACTTCAGCTCGTTTTAATATTAAAAAAGGAAGAACATATAAATTAAAACTAGAAGGAAGTGATCCTAGAAATATTGCATTACGTATTGATAAAACAAGACTTGCTTCTTCTGGAGATATTGTTAGAAATAGCATTTGCTACCCTAAAACGTTGACTGTTGGTAGTGATACTATCACAGCAGTAGGTTGTGATAATATTTCTTTAGACCATTTCGTTCTTATTCCAAGTACAGCTGGAATGAACTATGCATCTGGGGAAATAAGTATTGATACTTTTGGTATGACTATTGATGGCGTTTTAAATAGTAAAGTATTAAATGATTCCGGATCTCCAGTTGTCGATTATGGTTTTCCTGTCATTATTTCAAGTGGATATATTTCTACTAGTTATTTTGATTCTGTTGTAGATTTAACTTCATTGCATGTTGAAATAAAAGATACCTCTGTAACTACCGATATGAAGTTTACGTTGTATGAATTGATTCAACCTGCATATGACATGACTGTAGGAGTCATTGATAATACTCCTGTTGGTACTACTATTCGTAATATAAAATCTACTGCTCCAGTAGGATATGCTGCACTTAATGGGTCTGTTTTATCAAGAGCAAACAACAGTGAATTGTTTAAAATTGTACAAGATGAGAATATATTAATAGATCAAGCAGTATATGATCAGACAATTACAGATTCTGGAGAATGTCAATATTTTGGAAGTGGTGATGGTTTGACAACATTTACTATGCCAACAGAAATAAGAAATACGAATTCTATTTATTATTCGTATATGAAATTAAAGACATCTACTTCTGGCAGTGGTGGTATTGGACAAGTTGTTGTTGAACAAAGTGTTGCTAATACAAGGACTGAAACCATTCTTGCAAATACTGAATATACTGTTCCTGAATATACTGTTGGCAAGAATAATTTGTTTGTGTTTATCAATGGTCTTCATGCAATGGGTGGATTTAATTCTTCTGATCCAGATGCAATTACTTACAGTGAAGTTGGTATAGAAAAACAAATTTCCAATACTATTAAATTCCATGATGATATCTTGATTAATTATGATCTTTGTTTTATTGTGTTACGCTAAGGAGAAATAAATATGACTGAACCAAGTAAAATTTTAGATGAACTTAAATTGTATGCTCTTCCTGGAACAAATCTCTGTATATATGCACATTGCTGGAATGTTCCGAAAGGATATATTGCTATGAGTAGTGATAGACCAGCGGAAGAGTATATTGCAGAAGAGTCTGGAAATTGGATTCTTCCTCAAGACAATCCACTTGAAGCTGAAAATACTATTATTAACAATAAAAGAAGAAAAGCCATTCTTGAAGAATTTCCTGTACATAAACAATTGGAAGCATTTTGTGATTATGTATCTGGAGATGAAACAAAAATGAATATAATTCTTGATGGAATTGATAAAATTAGAGAAAAATATCCTAAGAATAAATAAAATAAATGTAGAATATATCCTTGAGGGAGAAATCTCCCTCAAGGATAATAACTATTTAAATTTTATAAATTAAATTGACGTTTGATTTGTTTTAGGATAAGAGTAAAATTATGTTCAAGTCTTGTAATATCTTGAATTGTTACTCCGTACAAATCAAATAATTTAGCAAGAGTCATACAAGTATCAGATAACACAATTAGATCTTGTTTTGAAATATTTCCTACTCCTTGATTCAAGAAAGATAGAATTTCATTCATTCTAGCTTCACATGCTTCAAGGTTATTATTAATTTCATTTACTTCGTACTGATAATTTTCACTTTTCATTAAAAGCATATCAGTATTTTTAAATTCTTCCATAGTAGGAAACACAGTAGCAAAATCTATAGTATTTGTTCTTTTTCCAGTAAAACATAAATTGAATTTTTGAAAACTTTTCTGAATATTTCCAAGATCTGTTTGATCTCCAAATTCCATAATTTCAATAGTTTGTCCAGAAAGAACAGATGATTTTAAATTATTGGTAAGTGATACAAATGCCATAGAACGTTCTTTCATGTTCATAACAGAAAGACAGTTCATACCAGCTTCAGTTGCAGTGTAATAAGTGGTTCCAAGTTTATCTGGAACCGGAACTTGCATTTGACTTAACAATTCATAATCAAAGCTTAAGATTCTTCTTATTGAAGCAGTATTACTTTCATGAAAATATCTAAGTTCTGTTCTTTTAAGATTTTTATAGAATTTAAAAATATTTGTTTTAAAGGTATTGACAATATGCATGACAATATTTACGATACCTGAAAATAATCTAACAATACCATCGACAACGAAGTTTTCTTGTCCTGAATTATCAGTTAACTCTATTGTACATAAAAGGTTTTTTATTTTTTCACTATCACAATAAAGTTCTTGAAATGTTTTTTTATTGAATTCCGAAGGAATTGCTATTGTAACAGATAGGTCTTGATTTTTTAAAGATTGTAAAACCATATATGAATGTCCTTTGTAGTAATCTTTTAATAAAGTCTAGTTACACGAATACGAGTTACAGGAGCTATGGTTATGGTGTTGAATGTAGCACCAAAAGGAGAACCTGCTTCTTCACCACTAGACATAAAACCCATTTTACCACATTGAAGAACAATGTTATCAATAGGATTGGATGGGAATGAACTAGTCATAATACCAGACTGGTCATTCCAATATGTAGGTCCCCAAGTACCATGATATTTTACTTCAGCTAAAGTTTGTACTCTGCTTATAAATGGGTTATCAAAAAGATATCTTCCACTTAAAGCAAGAGATGTTGTTACTGGAACAATATAGTGAGTTCCGAATGGTACACAAGTAATATTTACAATACCATTTCCTTCAAAGTAGACTTTGGCAATGTATACTCTTTTAACGATATTGTTGGCAGAATCGTACATAGTACAATCTGCAGTACAGAAAAAGTCAGTTGCTCTTCCGTCGCGAAGAATACCTTCGTATGGTTGAAGTGCGGTTGTTCCACCACTGACAATGTTGCTATCGCCATCAATATCGACATAAATGTATTGTGTACCATTCTCAACGGTAGAACCATAATTGAGTAAAATAGCTTCAGCAAGAACCTTAGTGTCGCTTACTTTACCATTATTGGCATAAGCTAATTTTAATCCAGGATTGATTCGGATAGATCTTGTTGAAGCTTTAGTAACTGTAGCAATTCCTAAATCGCAATCAGTGTTTGCCCATCCTCCAATTCTACTAGAAGTAGCTCCCGCCATGACAGTTTGAGGAGACATGCCTGTATTTAGATTTAGCCATGTAGTAACTGCCAAATTAACCAGGTGAGGAGTCATGAATTTATTGTTGACAGTTCCAGCAATGGCTTCCGACTCTGTAGCAATTCCGTAGTTTGGTACATTACCAAGACCTACTTGAGCTTTGGTGACTTTGTGCGGATTGCTTAAATTTGCAATATGTGCATCCACAGTAACTTTAACTAGATTGACAGCTTTGATCGTAGCAAGTTTATTTGTTGCATCTTCAGTAGGATCACTAGAAATAGCATTGGGAATGTTACCAAGACCTACTTGAGCTTTGGTGACTTTATGAGGGTTCGCAAGATCATTGATATGAAATTCAAATTCTTGCCGCAGTGTATTAAGACTGTTTGAAATATAAGTGGTGTCTTCTCCAGGATCTACAGTTCCTTGAATGCGAACATTAAGAACTGCATCGCCAGTTAAAGCTTTGCCCCAAATATATTCATCAGCTTTACAAGTGGCTTCATAATGAAGTCCGCCAAGTTCTATTGGATCTTCACCAGTAGCAGATATTTGCTCGTCTGTAGGAGCAACATTTGTTTCAGTGTAGTAAATACTAACTGGAGTACCACCTATATTTTTTATAGTTACACCAGTTATGTCGCCAAAAAGTTTTAAAGATGTCCATGAAGTATCTTCAATTTTAATTTCTTTACAAGAATCAGTAACATTTACTATAATTGACATTCTTCTATTCCTCTAAGAAAAAATTAATATTTTCTGGAGTTATTCTTTTTGGATAATAAAGTACTCTTCTGATGTAACCATCAAAATGGTTTCCAAAGAATCTATCACATCCTAAATAGAGTGTGGTACAATTAGGATTTGGAAGATCCGTAACTTGTTTTTCAGTATATTGAGGATCTTCATTGTAACCAAATAGTGCAGATGTTGCATCATAACCATGAATAAGCGTAACCCATTCCCTAGTGGATTTTGTAGACCATGCGTTTGTCAAGGGAGTGTTTGTTGCATTATATTCATTAAAATAAAATCTTCCGCTGTGGTTAGCTGGAAATCTTCCGTTTAAACTAATAGCTATATTAGAATCTGCAATGGTATACAATTCTTTGTTTTGCCCAATAACACTAATGGAAGAAACGTTTGCTACGTCAAAAACAAATGTTCCTGCATTTGGATTATACCATTTGTCGATGGGAGTGGAAACATTAGTACTTGCTATTTTTCCCATGGTGTTGTTACTGTAGATATATGGAGGTAAAGAAGAACCTTCGACAGCAGTAGCACCAAAAATAGCAACTCCTTTTCCTGCTTCACCTTTGTAATTTACATCACCATCATAAATATCCAGTGGATAAAAATCTATTTTACAAGTAGATGAACTACCACTCCTAAAAGTAATGAAGCATCTTGTCCAGCCACCTAAGCATTTTGTCATACCACCAGTAATAATAGATTTATCAGTGGTGTCATTCATAAATACTTGTTGTGTACTTAAATTGAAGTGTACAAACGGATATCTTCCAGCAATTGCAGAAGGAATGCGTATTCCAAAACTGTCTCTTCCGTTCGGATGTACAAATATAGAAATGTTATAAACCATGTTTGTTTTAACATCTAAGTTATAGGAAACAAGATGTTCTTTAACAGTTGTCGGAGTTCCATTTTCAGAAATGACTTGTGCAAAAGCATTATCATTTCTTAGATGTGGGATTGTAGTAGAATTTACTATGGTACAATTTGATTTAACCCATTTGGCATTGGAAAAATTTTCACTATAAAGAAAATTGTTTGTTTTTGCTGGAAATATAGGAAATGCAGGATCTCCAACACTATAATCTTCAGTAAGTTTATCTTTAGGTAGAGTAACAATTTTTCCAGTACGATCCATTACATCTAATGTGCTATCTCTTTGGACATTAAAGAAATCTGGAAGACCAATATACCCATGAAGAGCCATAGATGGAGTAGCATCGACATAAGAACCAGGAAACATAGTTTCCCATAAAACTTCATGAGCATCAGGATCTGTATTGTGTTTGTTTAAAAATTCTTTAACACCACGTACAGATGTAACTTTATTTAAAGATTCTCCTTGAAGAGTAGTATCAATATCAGCAATTTCTACATATTGAAAAAGCTGTTTGATAAAATCTTCTCTTTCTCCAGTATGTCCAGATTTTAACCACAATAGGTACAACTCTTGTAGTACAGAAGTACCCATTTTGATGAGAGTTGTATGGTGAGGGTTATTAAGATCTTGAACATGTCGTTGTATAATTTCTTCAAGTTCTTCTAAATATTCGGGTTTAAATATATCTCGAATTTCTTTAAGTAACAGAAAGAGATCGTTTTTTGTGTGATAATGATCAGAAGTAGGGATTTGACCACGATCGGTCAATGTAGTTAATTCATCAAAACCAGAGATATTTCCAAGAACTCTTCCCGTGGCTAATGGTGGTGTATCTTTAATAGCCATCTATGATCTCCAAAATGATTGTTTAAATGTAACTGCCTAATATCTTTTTAGCATATTCTTCATTAAAAGCTATTTTGTCGTATCTAAATGAAATAACGTTTGAAGTTTCATTTATTGCAGGAAATAAAATTTGTTTATAATTGGACATTGCTTGAACGCTGATAGTCCATTTTTTATAGTTGGATTGTACAGGTACATTATTGTACACACCTTGTAATCTACAATAACATTCGACTGTATTTTCGTTATTTACAAATATAAAAAGAATTTCCGATGCAGTATTTAAAGTATCGGAAAATAAATCATTTATGTTTAATTTTGTTTGAATTTCACCAATGGTAACAATTATTTCATTCGTTGGTACATTTAATTGAGTAGTAATTGTTTTGGTATTGTTTTTTAAAGTAAACATGGATTGATTTAAATATTTACTCTCAATACAAATACTATAATGAGTTCCAGTACTTGAAATCGTTACAAAATCATTTTCATCTTCAGGAATAAGATCTGATGGAACTCCAATATATTTGTTTAAATATACCGTTGGAGGAATGTCGACAATATCACCAAAAAAGATATCATTAAGTAATTCTTCATGAATTCCAGTTATTTTAGCATTGTGATAATTTTCTACATAGTCTGCCAATGCCTTTACTGTTGGAACAAGCCAATCGTCTTCTGGACTTATTTCTTCATGTATAACGTCAGTAATGTGAATGTAATTGAAGATAAGATCTGTAAATTCTTGCAGTGTTCCCGAGTATCCCTCAGACAACCAGGCAGAATACAATACATTAATTACATTGACTGATAATTGTTCAGATGTGAGATGATGAGGATTGTTTGTATCAGTTACATGTTCATATAAAGACTCTTTTACTTTTTCCCATCGTTGTAAAATTTCTGCATCTTTCAAATTTTTAATAATGGTAAGCATGTCTTGAAAAAACATACTATTTAGTTTTACAGATGGTAATTCATTAGTAATGTTGTGCCATTCTGAAATAAGAGTCGTCCGATCACTCATTGTTTTGCCCACCTTGTGTGCTGAGAAAAATTAGACATTAAAGTAACATTAAGCATAGCATTGTTTTTATATTAAGGAGTTTTAAATGGAGATTGATGCTGCTCAGATTGAATTTAGTAAAAATGATAACATTACAGATAAAGAAATGTCTTGGATTGTGCACATGATGAAATTGACAAGGCTTATTGCTGAAAAATCTCCTTGTGTTAGACGTAAAGTTGGATGTGTCATTACCAACAAAGATCATCGAATTATTTCTTGTGGATATAATGGAAATATTCCAGGACATCCACATTGCACTAAAGAAACTTGCTATAGATATCAAAATAATATTCCATCAGGACAAATGCCTGATTTATGTAAATCTATTCATAGCGAACAAAATGCTATAGTATCTGCGGCTATTCAAGGTGTATCATTAATCGATTCTCTTATTTATATAACAACTATGCCTTGTATTACTTGTATGAAAATGCTTCTTAGTGTTAAACCTAAATGGATATTTTTTGAATCTGATTATGATATTAAAAATATCCAGTGGATTTTAGATGATGAACAACATTGTCATATTGTTAAAGTCAATTTAGATAAAGATGACAATCTTAGTTATTTCTACTTGACCAAAAAAGATGCACACAGGAATAATCCTGCATACATTCCTCTCTATACAACGATGTAAAAAATCAGTAAAAGATTCTTCAGTTTCTAACGAAACTTCGAAGAATCTTTTTGAAAATTATAAATC
>ERZ824575.465-NODE-465-length-52611-cov-15.543458_pt1 | contig 52611 bp, 32 predicted proteins | sample MGYA00519470_ERZ824575 | MGnify/ENA primary metagenome ERZ824575 (study PRJEB31778, sample SAMEA3449170) | human gut metagenome | biome: human gut; feature: human-associated habitat; material: faeces | place: United Kingdom | collected 2010/2012 ... | reverse complement strand
GAGCAACTGACTCTTAATCAGTGGGTCTAGGGTTCGAATCCCTAACAGCCCACCAAAATTGAGTTTAACATTACTCATATTTGAGTAGTGTTTTTTTATGCCGATTTAGCACAGTTGGTAGTGCAACGCACTCGTAACGCGTAGGTCATTGGTTCGAATCCGATAATCGGCACCATAAATAAAAATAAGTGGACTTTTTGTCCACTTTTTCTAACTATTATGTTATTGTTGGATAGATTGTATCAAAATAAAAATATATAATTTAGTTGACACCAATTTACTTAGTGGCTATAATATGAAAACATAACTATCAAAGAAAATCTATTATGTAAAGACAAAATAGAAGAAATATATTTTAAATATATTAATTAGATTTGTATGATGATTCTAATTTTAATAACTTTCTGGGAGGAAGATTTGAAATGAAAAATTTAGATTTAAAAACAAGCCTATTTTTGCATATTACAAAAGCAAAAATAAAAAAACATATTGAGATTAAAGAAGTCAAAGATAAACTTGATTTAAATATTAGTGAATCTGATTTTAATGATGTATATATTTTTGACAATTATAACGAGTATAGAAGATTCTTTCTGATGTATCTTGATAATATAGATGATGATGTGATTAATTTAGCTATTTACACAACAGGAAGTAAAGGACAAATAGTAGCTTTAAAAAAATTATGTGAACATATTATTATAAAAGCACAGGTAAAAAGATTTTATGCTTCAATTACAGAAGAACAGGAAAATGAGATTCATAAAAAAGGAAAACTAACGCCATTAGAAATAGTAAAAGTATGGGAAGATTATGATTTATGTGCTAGCGGTAATCATATGTCTGGTTTTGAATCTAGATGTAATTTCTTTGAACATAATTGTCATGAATGTTTACTAGAAATTGCCTCTCATAAACTAGAACATGATAATATTGAATTTAAAATAGTGAATCCTATCATAGAAGAAAAACAAAAAGTTTTAGAAAAAAGTATTACATCAAAGAAAATTTAACTTTAAAAGCAAGATAATAAAACTGTAAAGAAATGTATAGTGAAAGACATTTCTTTTTTTTCTATTCAAAATCATATATAATATTACTGGAGATGTTATGATAGAAAAAGATAAATTGTTAACCTTAAATAAAAAAGATAGAACTTTAGTATCTAGTATATTAGATAAATACAGACAATATCAGAAAACACAAAAAGGAGTAGCCAGTAACTTTTTAAATCCTAGTGAAATGAAACTTGTTACAAACTACTTAAATTATTATCAGATACCATATTCTATCTATGATAAGTATCCCTTTTTAGAAAAGAAAATTATTTATTTTGGAGAGTATGAATCTTATCTTACTTTTTATCAAATAAAAGCAGATACTTCTCTTACTCACTCTGAAATTTTAGGAAGCTTATTTGCACTTGGTCTAAATGATAATGTAATAGGTGATATCTTTGTAGAAAAAGATAGTTATTATGTAAGTCTTTCTAAATTAGATTCATATCTATTAGAGAACTTTCATTATGTAGGTAACAAATTAATTGAATTAATTCCTATATCTGAATTATCACTAACAGAAAATCATTTTCAAAATTTTACGATTATGGTAAGTAGTATGCGAGTAGATATTATTGTTAGTAAACTAGCAAATAAAAGTCGTAGTCAAGTAAAGGATTTAATAACATCTAAAAAAATATTCTTAAATTATCAAGAATTAAAAAATAATAGTATTCTTTTAAAAGAAAATGATATTTTATCCATTCGTCATGTGGGAAAATTTAAGATTGGTACAAAATTAGGAAATACAAAAAAAGATAATATTATTTTAGAAATTAATCAATATAAGTAGTAGGTGAATTATGAAAAAAGTAGTATATATGTTTTTAATGGGATTTCTTTTATTTTCTCCCATTATGAGTTATGCAGAAGAAATAGATAAAGAAGAACAAGAAAAAGTAGTAGAAGAAAAAGTAACACTAGAAGAATGTGTAGATATTAATACTGCTAAATTTAGAACATCTAGTAATAGTATCATCAAAGTAAGATTTTTAGCACTTAATATAGAAGATATTGATGATGGAGGAAGTAGTGTAGAAACTCCTATTTTAAAAGAAGCAAAAGAGTATACTTGTACGACTCTAACAAAAGCTAAAGAAATAAAATTAGTAACAGATGACAATTTTAAAGAAGAAGATGTATATGGTAGAACCCTTGCTTGGGTTTTTGTAGATGATATATTAATTCAAGATAGTATTATAAAATCTGGATATGGTAAAGTAGATAATTTATATAGTAATTCTAAGTATTTTTCTTCCTTAGAGGAAAGTGAAAAAGAAGCAAAAAATAGTCAAGTAGGAATATGGAAAAAAGAAACTACTACTGAAAGTACGCAAACAAAATTAAAAAATACTAAAAAGAAAAATTCTTTTCAAAGCTTCTTTGATAATTTACTAGCATCAATTACTAGTTTTATTGATGACATATTAGAAAATATTTTAAAATTTATCGAAGATATGATATAATAAGGCTATGAAGAAGGGTAGTGTAGTTATGGATAATAAAGGTAACTCTGCTTATGAATTAGCAAGTAAATTTAAGAAAAAATATAAAATGAGTGTAGCTTGGCGTATTAAAAAGAATGCTAAGATTGTGGAAAAACATTTAAATCCAAATGAGAAAATACTTTATGCTTTTACTGCTCAAAAAAATGATAATATGTTTGATCTTTTTTCTACTGCCGTTATAGCTTTAACCAATAAAAGAATCTTGATAGGTCGTAAAAGAGTAGTGTTTGGTTACTTTTTAGATTCTATTACGCCCGATATGTTTAACGATTTAAAAGTGTTATCTGGTATGATTTGGGGAAAAATTTATATTGATACTATTAATGAATTTGTAACTCTATCTAATATTGATAAGAGAGCACTTCCTGAAATTGAAACTATGATTACCGATTATATGATGAAAGAAAAGCAAAAATTAAGAATTTCAAAAGATAAATAGTAAATTTATCTTTTTTTTGGGCAAAATATTAGATATAATAAATATAATTGGAAGTGGTTAGTGTGAAAAAAGTAATTTCTATTTTAATTTTAATGATTTTAATGTTTTTAGCTTTTGAGTGGGGGTTTACTTTCTTTAAAAAAGGACATGAAGTAAATTATGAAGTATATTTTAACGATAAAAAGTTTCAAGTAGATGAAGTATATGAAAAAACTTCTACTGATATTTATGATATTTTAATTACCAATGATAATCATAAATATTCTTATGTAATTGGTAATCAATATAATAAACAAAAGAAGATTATTAAAGAAATTTTATATTATCAAGAAAATGGTATAGAGTGTATTTACCCAATATTAGAAAATAAAACGGGTACTTATATAGAATGTATTCAAGATAATCAATTATATACAGAATTGACTTTACCAAATCAAAGTATTATTACGAATATGAAAGCGTTTTTAACAGAAAAAAATATTAAGATAGAGCCTTTTAATATTGATTTAGAAACCAAAGAAGCAGTTGGAACTTCTAGTGTATATACTAAGAATTTAAAAGAAAAAGATACCATTACTTTATGGAATTATAAAGGAATTGAGATTATTCGTAGTAAAAATGCAAGTGTAAAACCTATTTTAAACTTTGATAAGTATGAAAATACTCAAGGCTATTTAGTAGGAAATTATTATATTGTACCAAATTATTTGAGTAGTAAAGTTCAAGAATTTGATTCTGTTACCTTAATTAATCTAGAAAATTCAAAAACAGATACTATTTCTTTAGGGTATACTTTATCAAGTGATACTTATATTAATGGCATAGTTGATAATAAACTATATTATACAGATCCTTCTAACTTACTACAAATAGAGATAAATCCAGTAAAGAAAATAGCTAGATTAATTGGTAGTAATGAAATAGGTGGACAGTTATATAATGGAAAATGGCAAAATGCTAATATTTATGACTTTAGAGAAAATCATATATTATTTGAAGAAGAAATAGTAGAAGAAGTAAAAAATAAATTTGATTACCAACAAATTATCATGAGTAATAATAATTATTACATTCTAACAAAACAAGGAGAAGTATATCGAGTATCTAATCATCATTTAGATAGTCCTATCTTATTATATAAACAAAATGGTATTCATAACTTAAAAGTAGTAGCAAATACAATTTACTTTATAATAGATGATACTCTATATTATCAAGACGAAGGATCTAACATTATACCAGTTTTAAAAAATAATGAACTTCGTTATAATACGGTAAATAGAGTAGATATCTATCAAAAATAGTTAATATTCTAACCTTTTTACATATAATGATGTAGGAGGTTATTATGCAAACTTATATTGTGATGCCAGGTGATACTATTAATAGTATTGCACAAAAGTTTAATGTTGATGTTATTAGTTTAGTAAGAGAAAATAATTTAGAAAATATTTATTATTTGGTGCCAGGCTTAGAATTAATTATTCCTATTTCTAACAATAATAATTCTACTAATAATGCAAATGGTAATACCATGAATACTACAACTAATAGTAGTAATAATGGTGCCTTTGAATACTATACTGTAAAAAAAGGTGATAACTTATATGCAATTGCTAAAAAGTATAATATAAGTGATAAAACATTAGCAGAAATAAATGGTTTAGAGTTAAATGAATATATTTATCCAGACCAAACATTATTAATACCAAAAGCTGGAGTAGGAGTTTATATTACCAAAGATGATGATACTCTTAAAAAGATTACAGAAGATTTACAAGTACCAGTAAATGAGATCTTATACTATAATCAAAATATTTATCTCTTACCAGAACAATTAATCGTTTATCCTAAAAATAATCAAACAGGAGCCTTTTAATAGGTTCTTTTTACTATTCTTTAAAGACTAAAACTTTTAAGTAGGTACCTAATAACAAAGTGAATACACTATCGAAAAAATAATAAATTTATGTAATTTGATGTGCTCATATCTACTAAAAATTATTTTAAAAGGAACAATATCTAATGTCTTAATCATGTCTACCATTTATTAAAATAATAAAAAAACTATAAACAGCTTTACTTTTTAAATTTGTTTATAGTTTTTATTTTCTAAATATTATAGCTTTTAAGTAATACATTCATTTCTGAAAAACTAATTTCATCATTACCATTAATAGTCGTTCTAACTTCTAAAGTAGTAGGACCTATAATATCTGTTACAGTCATTTCAGAAAAATTCATATCAGGCGTATTTCCTGCTTCTAATACAAATAATAAGTCACTAACTACAGCATTTGTTTCTGTATTAAATAATGAAAAAGATGCTCCTGTATTTTGAGTAACTCCAGAAATTCTACCACAAAGTACAATTTCAAACACACTAGTTTTTTTAATCGTGATACTATTACCGTTAATCACTATATAATCACTAACGCCAGGGATTACTCTTGTGTTACCGATTTGAGTAGTTCCAGCTTTTTTGGTATCTATAATACTAGCAAAGCCAATAGTATTATAATCAGTTGGACTAGCAGTTCCTCGTGGTCCCGTTGGTCCAGTTGGCCCAGTTGGCCCTTGAATTCCTACAGGACCTATTTCTCCTTGAAGACCAGTTTCACCTTTAGGGCCTATTTCTCCTTTTTCTCCTTTAGGACCAGTAGGCCCCATTTTACCTTCGTTACCAGTCTCACCTTTGTCACCCTTAGGAATTATAAAATTTAAGTGATGTTCTAATTCAGTTTTATTGTCAATTACCTGTGCTTTTGTACCAGCTTCTCCTGTAGTAGTTTTTTGAATAATAAAAGTCTCAGTATCTCCAGTATCTCCTTTAGGCCCTTTAATATTACCAATATCAGTCCAGTTATGAATAGTAGAATCCCAAATATATAATTCACCATTGATAATATAACTATCGCCATCTTTACCAGTAGGGTGATCTTTTTTTAATTCTTCTAAACTAGCATAACTACCCATAATTTCTAACCCTCTACCACTAGGCCCAGTAGGACCAGTTGGCCCAATTGCATAAGGAAGTAAACCAATTTTTTTAAGTTCCAAACGCTTTTTACTTACTTCTATAATTTCATTTATCTTATCTTTATGATTCATAATTTAACCTCCATAATAGTTAATATAAAGTATGTAAGAAAACCTCTTCTTGACTGTGACAATATCTATAATTAGGAAAATTAATAATATAAAGTAGTAAAAAATTGAAGATTTTAAATTAGTATTTAAAAAAACTAAACACTAACTAGAAAAGAAATTTATAACAAACCCAGTTGGAGTAATATACAACTTACTGATAGTTTAATTTATAAAGATTATGTTGGTAAAGTAACACCTTTATTTTCTACATCACTTTTTATTTATATAGGTAAAAACGATGAAAATGTTTTAAATACTATATCATTTACCATAACACTACTTCAGTAAATGTAATTAGCTACTAAAATTTGAGTATAAATTAGTAGGAATACTATTTTAATTTTCTAAAATAATATCTGGATTACTTCACTTTTTTAATAGAACATTCAAGTAAAGTCTTGTAGGAAGTAAATAAAATGTTAGAATAGAAAAAAATATAATAAATAGTCAAAAAAATTAAGGGTTTAGTATCCATTCTATAATTTTATTTTTGATTTCATAATATTCCTGTTCTTCAAATTGCATATTGGCAATACAAAATCTTTTTGCAGCAATATGTGAACAAAACATACATTCATACAAGTTAAAACAATCTTGGATAAATAATGAATTACTGATTTTATTACAACATATGATATTGTAACTATTACTACAATCCTTAGAATCATCAGTTCTGATGCAAAAATTACAACTTCCAGATCTTCCGCAGGCTAGTAGGAATTCACTATTTCCACAAGAGTCACAGTAAATAATATTTTTACAATCATTACAATCTGTACTGTTGTATACATTTTCACATCTATAAATAGTATCACTTTTAATAACATTAATAGAGTTATATACTCTTTCGGTAGTAGTTAAGTTAATGGTATTCCATATATCGATTAATTCCTCTAAATTATTAATTTGTTTTTTTGGCAATAACCAACCTTTGTTATTATCCCTTTTCATCATATTTTTATTAGTGATAAATCTACCACTATTAATAGAATCAGCCCAAGTTATTTCATTTGTAGTAGTATCATACACCTGCTTAGGAAGTTTTACATCAAAAGCAAATTTTTCTAAAATCTCTTCTAAATTAAAATTATTGTTTTTATCAAATACATTTTTAAATATTTTATTAATTATTTCTAATGCTTTTTCTTCATTCATTTTTTTACAACCTTTCTACTAGTAGAATTTGATATTAATATATCTCTTAAATTTATATTATTATTGAAATAAAAGTGACTTTTATTAACTTCATCTTTTTTTTGCTTATGTGAAATGTCTATACTATTTTCTTTTATTATTTCTGGAATACTTTTATATTCTAAAGTTTTCCCCTTAAAAGCAGGAAATAGTGTATTATTAGCTTCTAATCTAACAATACATTCACGATTATTTAGTTCTGTTAATAATTTTATTTTTCTTTCTCTAGAATCATCTAATGGTATTTTCATATTGAAATTGTCAACTAAGACATTAGCATCTAATTTTGATACCCTAAAAATAAAATAGTTAATGGTATTAGCAAAAATAGCTTTTTGGAGTTGAGATGATATTTGATTAAAATATTGTCCTGCTAATATTAAAGATAAGTTATACTTTCTAGATTCTGCTAGATACTTAGATAAAATAGGATTCTCAATAGTAGCTACTTCATCAATAATAAATATAATATGTTTATTAATTTTCTGTTTTTGCATAATAGTAAATAATAATTGCATAATAAGTCCAGATACAGTTTTTGTTACTTTATCACCAAAAACAGTTCTATCTAATGAAAATAATGTTAAAAAATTATCATCAATAATTTCTTTTAAATTATTACATTTATTTTGACTATTAAATATAGGAACCATTTCCATTTCATCAATAAAAGATATAATAGGGGAAATAGCTTCCCCATAAGATTTAGTTTTTAAATCATTAAAGTCAGTTAAAAAAAAGTCTATTATGCTGATCGGTAGTGTATGTTTTAATTGCTTAATTAGAGCGTTTCGATATTCTAAATCCAATAAAACTTTTTTTAAATTTTCAAAGTTAAAAGCTTCATAAGTTAATAACAGATATACTGAATGACGCAAAACTCTTTCTAATTTTGAATTATATTGTTCAGCAATTAATATTTTAAATAAGTCTAGTAATAATTCTGTAGAAGATACAACATCATTTTTATTATTAGCAAATAAATAAGTACTATTTTGTCTAGTACTAAAATCCAATACTTTTCCAATTCCACCAATATCATTTTTTAATGATGCATGTGGATCGATAACTACCACTCTATAGAGATTTCTTAAATTTTCATCTTGATATATATTGTAAATAAAAGAACTAATAAATTTGGATTTGCCACAGCCAGAAGCTCCCATCACAATAGTATGTTTATCAAAACAAAAACTATTTTGATTTAGGTAAAATTCACCTTGTAAATATGGAAAAGTATCAACAGATAATAATGAATTATTTTTATGAAAATCAAATAAATCAATTGTTTTACTGATATCTAAATATTTTGGACAAGTTTTATAAAAATATTGTTTATTTTTCTCAAAGTCTATTGCTAAAATAGTACTAGGGAGAGCAAAAATCACAATATATTTTTTAATTATGTTGTTTTTTCTTAAATAAAATTTAATTTTCGCTTTTATCTTATGATTGAAGATATTAAAAAACTTAATTTCTAAATATTCTAAATTACCTTTATTTTTTATTTTATTATAATTTATTAAATCTATAATATTATTATCAATTTTAGGAAGAAAAAAGAGTGGACATGTTTCTTTTGGACAATTAATATCACAGGAAACTTTGAATAAAAATGAATCTAAATTATTAATTGTTGTTGGTAAATTGCAATTAGTTTTAACAAAATAGCGAAGTTTATTTTTATCATTAGTAACTATTATCTTCCATTTTCTTAAGATGCCATTATATATGGATATAGTATGAATTAACTTTATCCACTCATCATTGGAAATACATTTTTTAGTTAAATATATTTCATTAACTGATTTCATAATAATCACCTCTAGCTCAATATATCATAAAATAAAAAGATAAAACTGACTTTTTAGTAATCAGTTTTATCAGTTTAATAAATAGCTACTAAAAAATCAGTTATATTGTCATGATAGTATTCAAGCTCAGGTAATTCTTTTAAATTATATTTAGAAGAAGGTAAAAATTCATTATAGAATTTATGAGATATATCTTGTATATCATTTGCATTTTGTGAGTGGATTGTAAATTTTAGCCATTTGCTTTTAGGAATAAATATATGTTCAAGCTCTTTAGCTTTTTGTTCATATAAGCAATAATATTTTTGACTTTCTTCCCTTTTTGGATTATAGGTAATCATTCCATATTTTATTTCCCCATATTTTTGTAAAAATTTTTGTTCTGTTTGTTGAAAAAAGCGAGGAGCATCATTTCCTATATTTTTATTGTTAGTAGTAATACTAATACCATACAAATTAAATTCATCCAGTGTAATAATTTCATAATCAAGCTCGGTAGTTATATTTATATTTTCATCAAAAATAATTTTAGGAAAAATTTTTAATTTTGTTGTTTTAGTTACTAAACTTGGTTTAATACCATGAAACTTTTCAAATGCCCTTGAAAAGGAAGTAGCATTATTATATTGATATTTAACAGCAATATCTATAACTTTCATATTATTAGTATATATATCATATCCAGCAGAAGATAATCTTCTTTTCCTTATATATTCAGATAGAGAAACTCCAGCTATCATAGTAAATAATCTTTGCATAGTATAAGTGTTTACACCTAACATTTTAGCTAAAACATCATAATTAATTTCTTCACTTAAATTTTGGTCAATGTATTGTGTAACTTCATTTAAACTTTTATAAATATTCATGTAATATCACCATCATTATTCTATCATAAAAATAAAAATATTACTGCTAGATTTATTAATATAATAAATAATATTGAGAAAAAAGCTATACTATCAAATACAAAATAATTTCAGTAACTTTCGTTTATAACATTAATAGATTATAAGTTAAATTTAAGATGGATCATTTTTTTGTTACTTAACTATGATTTTTAAAATTTACATTTTCACTTTTCTTTTATGGTTATAATCAATTTCGTTTTACTTTTACATTTGATTGGCAAAAGAAAAGATTAACTATGCAAAAAAGCTATATATAAATTATATAGTTTATGATATAATATGAGTCAAATTCAAGGAGAAAAATTTATGCAAGAAAATAATGAACAAACTTTGTATGAAATATTAAAAATATCGCCAACAGCAACTTCCGAAGAAATTAAAATTGCTTATAGAAAAATGGCTATGAAATATCACCATGATGTTAATCCAGATGCAAATGACGAAATGATGTACAAAATAAATGAGGCTTATAAAGTTTTAAAAGATACAAAGTCTAGAAGATTATATGATGAAACATTAAGAAAAAGTGGACAATATCAAAAAAACAATAGTACTACAGGATTTGATAATCAAAACAATCCTACACCAACTAGTGGTAGAGAAAATTTTAGAAAACACACAAGTACATCACATAGCTATGGTAAAAGGTATAACCATTATAATACTAATGGTTTTGAGCAATGCACAAAAGAAGAGTTTATTAATAACATAAATATAAATGAAGACATGTTAAAAAGTTGGTATAAAAACAGTGTTCATGCTGGAAAAACTTTAAAAAAACGTCAAAAAGATACAAATTGGTAAATATATTGTTTCAGAAATTGATGAAAATAGTTATATCTTCTTATCATAATTTCATGAGATTTCTAAAAATTTGTCTATAATAATATCTGTTAATTATCAATTTAAAATAATTTCGGTAGTTTTTGTTTATCACTAAGAATTTATCAGTTAAATTTAATCATAATAATGTTGAGTTTTAAATAATGATACAGAATATGAAAAATCACTTAGAAATATGTTATACTTTATTTATAAAATATATCTTATTATAGAGGTGGTTAAATTGAATAAAGAAAAAGAAGCAAAAAAAATAGTAAATGTTTATATATTTGTGAAAGTATAGTGGACGGTTATGAATATAAAAAGATGGTAAAGTATTTTCCTAAAAGAGTGTACTGGGTATTTGCACTTAGAGGGACTATTCTTAATATATTAATAACAGCTTTCATTGCAATAATCTCTCAAAGTTGGATTGAAACACTGATTTTCTTTATAGTATTTGAAATATATTTGTTAATTTTATATAGAATAAGATTGGGATCAATGGCAGAAAAAGTTCACAATGCTAGGTTACAGCGTGGTGAAATAGAAGCTAGTTCTGAAATAGAGTTTTATGAGGATTATTTTATAAGAAAAGGGAAAAATGTTTCAATAACAGCCAACTACTCAGAAATAACTAGATTAATTGAGAATGATACTAATTTTTATTTAGAATATCCTAACCAAAATATGGTTATAAATTTGCAGAAAAATAGATGTGATTTAGAGTTAATAAATTTTATAAGGACAACTTTTAAAATAGAGAATCATATAGGGGATAATTCTAATTTTAAAGGTGTTAAAGAATATCATAATCCTAAATTTATTAGAAATTTTATGAATATATTATTTATAATAACGATATGCAGTTTATGGGGAGCGTTGTGGACATTTGCTTTTGTTAGTGAAATAAATCATCAACATGGATTTAACTTTATTAGAAATGCTTGGGTATTTTGGTGTTGGTTGCCAATTCCAGTGTTATCTATTATTTTGGGATTTAAATATAAAAATGCTGGTTTTAAATGTACTAAAAATATTGTTGGTGGATTTATAATAGGATTTTTAATGCTAATATATGGTTCGTTTTGCCTAATGCCAACCTTTGAACAGGATTATAATAAAATTGATGCATATAAAAATTATATTGATGCACCTCTTCCAAATAATGGAGAACTTGAAATTCAAAATTGGGGAACCTATTTTGATGAAGATAAAACAAATTACACAATCATTAATGTTTATTACGATAAGGAAGATGTAAATGATTTGGTAAATGGTATTGAGAATAGTAATAACTGGATTTTAAATAAAGAAATAAAATCAGAATTAAAAATATTAATTCCATCACAACTAAAATCTGACTTTGATGCCTACTATTCAATTTATAATAAAACTACTAATGAATACAATACTTTACCTACTATAGCTAGTAACTATGAAATATATGCAATGAAGTATGATAAATCAGATAAACATTTAGAAATACATAAATTTGATTATAATTATAAATAGAAAAACTGTTAATTTTTATATTATAAAAGAGCTATCTTATTCTTTTTATGGAGATTGATAGCTCTTTTTCGTTTAGTTTTGTGACACTTTTTTGTAAAGGGTAGAGTATTCTTAAATAAAAACAGATTAAAAAACTCGCAATCACTATATAAGTGTGCGAGTATTAATTCAAATGGAGCGATAGATAAGATAATTTGAAACTATCACTATATAAGTTAATACAACTAACTTCTATATAAATTATACCACATTTTCCAAAAATATAGTAAAAAAATAAAAATAGTGTATAATTAAATTGTAAGGAGGAATACAAATGGATAAAAAAGATTTATATTTAAATCCAGAACCAATTGATAACATAACTGATTATGGTAAAGGTTTAGAACCAAAGATTGATCCAAGAACTGATTTTGGAAGAGGTATTTCTTATAAAACATGTGATGGAAAAGATGTTGCTACTATGGAAGAAGTAATGCAATATAATCAAATGTTTTATGAAAGAATGATGAATAATTCTGAAGAAAAAGGAATGAACAGATAATTCAGACGATAGCTTACAACGACAAGCCATCGTCTTTTTCTTTATATTTTTTATCGACATAAAAATTTTCAGCAGATTCTTCCATTTCATCATTAATATGTTTAGTTGCTTTTTCAATTTCTCTTTTATTAAATATATTATGCTTTCTTATATATTCTTGATTTGTTTTTCGTTATTCCGGATCGTAATCATGTTTAAAAGAAAATAAACTTAAAACTTTATTATTAAATAATTTTTCAACTATCTTTTGAATAAACTCAGGGAGTTTTTCAAACACTTTATTTAGATGATAAATTAGATAATTTGTTTTTTCTTCTAATTGCTCATATTTTTCTTTAATATGTTTATTTTCAAACCTTAAATGAATATTTTCTTCGGTTAATTTATTAATTTCATCATGCATTTTATTTTTAGATTTTAATACAATTTTATTATTTATCCTTTTCTTTTGGTCGATTTCATCGGTTATATCGCTTTTATCTTTATTAAGTTTAGTTATTTGTTTATTAATAGATTGTTTGTTATCTTCTAATTCAGATAGTTTAATCTTATTAGATAAGTTCTCGATGAATATCTCATTAGAATAATTAAAAGCGAGAAATGTTATATCATTAATTATTATTCTATGTGGTTCGACATAAGTTAAGTTAGTCCTATCAATTTTTCTTATACTACCATTTATGATTTTTAAAGTAGTATTTGAAAACTCGCATGTTAGTTCTAACTTCTTTTTTAATGATTCTTCAATAACAACTTCTTGCTTAATAATATTTACCATAAATACCATACTTTCTTTGTAGGATAGTCTTTGTATGACTTCCAAGCTTGACACGTGGAAGTTGGATATACAAAAAAACTAACCCAAACCTGAGTTAGTTGTATTAAAAAAACTCGAAAAGTTCGAGCGTATTTCCTTATGGAGCGGACAAGGGGAATCGGACCCCCACAGCAACCTTGGCAAGGTTGTATTCTACCATTAAACTATGTCCGCATAAAAGTGGAGGGCCTAGTCGGATTTGAACCAACGATCAGGGAGTTGCAGTCCCACGCCTTACCACTTGGCTATAGACCCATATATTTTATTATATGTTTATTCCTCTTTTTTGAGTACATTTCAATTCTATCTTAAAAAAATGTAAATGTCAACTTATAGAAATGAAAAAGTTTGCTTTTTTTGACATTTTGTGGTATAATAACGCACAACTTAAAAGGAAAGGGGCATCTTAGATAAAAAGGGGGAAAATTTATATGAAAAATAAAATACTTGTAGGATTAATGACAATTGGTTTATTAAGCTCTACTACTTCTGTTTATGCTATGGGAAATGCTACAGTATCATTTAATAGTGATAATACAGTTACAGTTGGAGATACTTTTACAGTAAAAATGAATGTTGAAGATATTAAAGATACTTATGATGGTGTTGTTAGTATGGGTGGTAATTTATCATTTGATAACACAAAAATTGAATATATTTCTTCAAAAGGAATAGATACACCATACCAATTTCAAATTAATGAGGATTATAACTATAAAATAGCTGGACTTGACTTTACTCTAGAGAACGGTATTAAAGATAATTTAACTGTATATGAATTTACATTCAAAGCTTTACAAGAAGGTACTACTACAATTACTCTAACAAACGCAAAACTAACAGACAGTAAAGATTATATTGCTACTAATGTGGTAACTAAAGAAATTGATATTATTCAAAAAAATAAAAATGAAGAACTAAAAAATATAGAAATACCAGCTATAAACACTGAATCTATAAAGAATGAAAAAGAAATCAAAGTAGAACCAGAAAATGAAATAAATTTAAATACTGAAAAAGAAAATACCGAAATCGTAAAACAAGAAGAAGTAGAAAGTAAAAAAGAGGAAAAGAATACAATAGTTTCACACCAAGTTACTACTCAAAAAGAAAAAAGCCTAATACAAAAAATAACGAAAAGTGTAACCAACTTCTTTCAACAAATTTTAAATTTATTTAAATAATTTGAGTAATAAAATGATAATAAATATAAATACTAATTCTAACTTTCTCTAAATAGAGATAGAGAGTTAGTATTTTTTTACACTTATATGTTTCAAATGATAAAAATATGTTATAATGAATGCGTTAGGTAGGTAGAAGTATGAAAAAAATAAATTTAAAAAAACTAAATAAAAAACAGTATTATATAGTAGGAGGTATTGCATTACTATTAATAGTAATTATCAGCTTATTTCTGATATTTAATAATCACTCAAAAAATGAGTCTCAAAAACTAACAAAAGAATTAAAAGAACTAGGGATATCATTTTATGAAGATTTTTACTATAATCAAATAGGGAAAACTGATGAAGAAAAGAAAACATTCTTAGAAAAATATACTGATATTGGTATTAAAGTAAGTTTAGATAATTTAGCTCGTTATAAAAAAGATGAGTCAGAAGAAATTATCAAGAAATTTGTAAATAGTAAAACAAATCAAGAATGTGATAAAACAAATTCAATGGTTATTATTTACCCTAAAGAACCTTATGGTAAAAAGGATTACCGTATTGATACAAATCTAGTGTGTGGATTTGAAGTAGAAGAAACAAAATAAGAAATAGATGGTCTGCTAAATATAGCAGACTTTTTATGCGTACAAAAGTGAAAAAAAAGTTCCATTTTAATGACAAAATAAGACAAATATAGTATACTTATTTATAGAGTAAAATGGTGATAGTATGAATAGAGTATTTAAAAATTTAAATAAAAGGGTATTTAGTATCTTGCTAGTAACTTTATTAACAGGATTTTTGGGATTACCAATAGTAAATGCAGGAACTAATAGTAATATATATGAATTTAATTACACAGGTGATTATCAAACTTTTGTTGTTCCAAGAAGTGGTATTTATAAACTTGAAACTTGGGGAGCTCAAGGTGGACACCGTGGGTCTAATAACGGTGGAAAAGGTGGCTATGCAACAGGAGAAGTATATCTAAAAAGAGGAGATACTCTATATATTTATGTTGGTGGTAATGGTCAAACTCATACAGGATACAATGGTGGAGGATTTCAACCACAGTTAAAAATATATGGTGGTGGTGCTACTGATATTCGTTTTGTATCTGGTGAATGGAATAATGAAACAAGCCTTAAATCAAGATTAATTGTTGGTGGCGGTGGAGGTTCCGTTGGTTCTAATAGTAATACTGGTGGAGCAGGAGGTGTCACTGGTGGCTCTACAAGTGGTTGTGGTTCTGGTGGAATAGGTGCTTCATTATCTACAGCCGGTAGTCTTCGTGCAGGATTCGGTTATGGTGGAGATGGAACATCAGGTGCAGGCGGCTATGCTGGTGCCGGTGGTGGCGGCTGGTACGGTGGTGGCGGAGCTAATCCTGACCATAGTCAAGATGATGATCGTGGTGGTGGAGGAGGTTCAAGTTTTACTTGGAACACTCAAACTAAACAATATGTACCAACTGGTTACTCAGTCAGCGAAGATTATTTAATGACAAGTGTTAACTATACTGATGGAAATAGAGCTGGTGATGGTTATGCTAAAATAACTGCCGTAAAATTAGATGGAATTACTAATTTTGAAATCAATCGTGGAAATGTTCCAATAGATTATAAATATAATATCTATAATTATGATTTAACTGTAGATAATGACATTGAAAATATTCGTTTTAATATAACTACTGAGGAAGGATATACTTTAACTCAATCAAATCGTAGTACCGATATGACTGATAAATTATATGTTACGAATACTATTACTTTAACAGATAATGAAACTGGTGTTGTGCAGATTTATACAGTAACAGTAAAAAAACAAAATGCTTACTTAGAAAATCGTAGCAGTGTATCATATGGTTACTCATATACTGGTGATTATGAAAAATTTTATGTACCAGCAACAGGTATTTATACTCTTGAAACTTGGGGAGCTCAAGGTGGACACCGTGGAAGTAATAATGGTGGAAAAGGAGCTTACTCTAAAGCTGACATGTATTTAGTTAAAGGAGAAGTACTATATATTTATGTTGGTGGGTCTGGTTCTACTACCACAAAAGATGGTTTAAAAAAAGGCTATAACGGTGGTGGCCATACCGTTGGTTATTATACAACTGGTGGTGTTTGGAATGAAACTACTAATACCTATGGTGGTGGAGCTACTGATATTCGATATGGTGGCAATACTTTATATAATAGAGTCCTAGTTGCTGGTGGTGGTGGTTCCGTTGGTGCTAGTGGATATGCTGGTGGAGCAGGTGGCGTTAGTGCATCATCTGGTTGCGGATCTGGTGGTACTGCGGCTTCTATTAATGCTGCTGGAAGCTATCGCGCCGGCTTTGGCTTTGGTGGAGATGGAGCATTTGGATCAGACGGTTACGGTGGTGCCGGCGGTGGTGGCTGGTACGGCGGTGGCGGTGCCAATCCAGATAACAGTAGAGATGACGATAAAGGTGGAGGCGGAGGATCCAACTTTGCCTTTACTAGTGAAAATAGTAAATATGTACCAGAAGGTTACTTAGTTACTGATAAAAATTATTTGACAAATGCTTCTTTAATAAATGGTGATGCTTCATTTTTATCACCAACTGGTTCTAACGAAACAGGACATGCGGGTAATGGTTATGTCAGAATTAGTCCTAAATTAATCAATGGTGTTGCTGATATTACGATTAATGATGGTACAGTTCCTATTGATTTTGATTATACAATTTATGAATACAATATTTCAGTACTTGATAGTGTAAATAGTATCACTGTTAATCTTCAACTAAATGATGGCTATTCTATGGTTGAAAGTCATACCGGTAGCTATGATATCACAAACAGTAAACAATATGTATATAGTGTTGATGTAAAAAATGATATTACTGGTTTAACAGTTAATTATAAAATTACTTTCCATAAGCAAAGTGATTACTTAATGAGTGGTACAACAGGATCTTATGGTTATGAATATAGTGGCTTGCCACAAAAATTTATTGCCCCTGCAGCAGGAATTTATACTCTTGAAGCATGGGGTGCCCAAGGTGGACATCGTGGAGCTAATAATGGTGGAAAAGGTGGCTATTCAACTGGACAAATTTTCTTAAATAAAGGACAAATTTTATATGTATATGTTGGAAGTAACGGTAATAATGGTGGCTGGAACGGTGGTGGAAAAGCAGGCTATGGCACTATCTATGGTGGTGGTGCATCAGATATTCGCTTAGGTGGCCAATCATTATATAATCGTTTAATAGTTGCTGGCGGAGGCGGTTCCGTTGGCGCTAGTGGTAATACCGGCGGAGTTGGTGGCGGAACTTCCGGTGGCAACGGTGCAGGTGATTACGGTGATGGTGCTCAAGGTGCTAGTCAAACTTCAGGCGGTGCCAATAGCGGAACCTTTGGCAAAGGAGGATCCGGAATTGCTGCTAATGGTGGCTACGGCGGCGGCGGTGGCGGCGGCTGGTACGGCGGTGGCGGAGCTGGCGTTGACGGTTCTAGAGACGATGACCGTGGAGGCGGTGGAGGTTCTGGTTTTGCTTGGACCGAATCAAACGCGTCTATCGTACCTGATGAATACTTATTATCATCTAGTCAATATCTATCTGAAGCATCTACTAAAGCCGGAAACGTTAGCTTCCCAGCACCAAAAGGTGGCAATGAAACAGGCCATGCTGGTAATGGCTTCGTTAAAATATCTTTCTCATTATCATATGATTATGATATTATCGTTAGTGATAATGTTACTTTAGATAAAAAATTTGATTATGATACAAAAGAATATACTGGAACTTTATCTAGTAATGATTCTTCTTTAGTAACCTTCACAGTAACTGATAGTGATTCTATCTTAAAAGTAGATGGTGATGGTAAACAAGAAATTCATGTTGGTGATAATACTTATAATATAACCATTACTTATATTAATGGCGCTGTAGAAGTATTTACATATCACATTCACCGTGAAGCAAATGATATTGATTATTTAAATAATATCTATTTTGATGAACATTCTATCTCTGAATTTTCTGATAAAACTTTTGATAAAGATACTTTAACTTATAATGTAACCTTACCTTATTATATGGATGAGTATGATTTAACAGTTGATAAAGGTTCAGCCGACCAAATTATTACTAATATCGGTCATATTTCTAATAAAAATAATACTTATAAAATACCAATTTCAGTAACCAATGAAACTGGTACAAGTACGAAAACTTATACTTTAAACATTACTTTACCTCACTCAAGTAAAATTAAAAAATTAACCTTTAACAGTAGTGGTGGTTCAGTAATAGAAATACCAATTCCTAATGATCAAACGGAATTTGATATTGAATTTGAAAGTCATATAGCTGCAGTGAATACTATTGTTGATTTATATGATAATGAAGCTAAAGCTACAGTAACTGGCGATGGCTACATTGAATCTGACAATTTTGATATTACGATCAATGTAACAGAACCACATGTTGATACAACAACTTATATTCTTCATGTAAAACGAGTAACTGTAAGTGGTTATGAAAAAGATTTAAGTTATAATGGTAATGTTCAAACTGTAATTATTCCATACGACCATGAATATTTACTAGAAGTTTGGGGAGCCCAAGGTGGTAATGGTGGTGGCCGTGGTGGTTACTCTTATGGTAATATTTACTTAACCAAAGGTACTATTCTTTATGTATATGCTGGTGGAAGTGGTGCCAGTGGTGGATTTAATGGTGGTGGTACTTCTCGCGTTGGTAAAGGTGGAGGAGCATCAGATATTCGTATTGGTACAGACTCTTTATATAGTCGTGTAATCGTTGCTGGTGGTGGTGGCGGACACGGATCAGACGGTTGTGCTAGTGGTGCTGTAGGTGGAGGCTTTAATGGTGGTGGTACTAGTTCCAGTGGTTCATGTGGAACACAAGCTGGTGGTGGTACACAAACAGAAGGTGGAACTTACGGAAAATATAGTAGTGCAATTGGAACAATAGGTAAATTTGGTATTGGTGCTAACGCTCCTACTAGTGGTGGAAATTACTACGGTGGCGGCGGCGGTGGCGGCTGGTACGGTGGTGGAAGTGGAGCTACAAGCGGCTGGTCTAACGGTGGCGGTGGTGGATCTGGTTTCATCTATACCGAAGAAAACGCATCCGTAATTGAAAATGACAGTAAATGGCTATTAAACAGTGATTATTATTTAACAAATGCTAACACCTTAAGTGGTTCTAATTCCTTTACTTCACCAACAGGAACACAAGAAACAGGACATGCCGGTAATGGTTATGCCAAAATCACAATTCCTTATCAAGAAAGTGAAAATAACTACCTTGATGGTATCATTTCAAATAAAGGAGTAATGACTCCAGACTGGGATTATAATACCGATACTTATTACTTAACCTTAGCAAGTGATGAAGTTGAAATTAATATTGAAGGAGTTCCAGCAGATGGTAAAGCAAGTGTTGTTGGAAATGGTGATTATATTATTGAAGCTGGTACTACAGAAATACCATTAGTGGTAACTGCTGAAAACGGTTATACCAAAACTTATAAAGTAGTAGTAACAAGAAAAGCTGATACTAATGCTTCTCCTAAAAATATTTTAATTAATGGTTTACTTCAAGAATACTGTTCTTCTATGGAAGGTGCTTGTGTTTATAAATTTGATGAAAATACTAACTCATATCAAGTAAAAGTACCATATACTATCCGTGAAATCGTAATGGTAGTAGATAAAGCTCATTATTTCCAAACAGTAAATGGTGATGGTTTATATGAATTATCAGGTGGAAGCAATAAATTCCAAATATATGTTACATCAGAAGATAAAAATAATACTACTTCATGGTATTATGACATTTACCGTGATATGACTGGTAATGCCGATTTAAGATCTTTAAAGATGACTTCACCTGAGTATGATATTAATTATTCTTACAATATAACAGATTACTATGTAACAGTTCCTCATGAAACAGAAAATGTTGAAATAGAAGCTATAGCAGATGATCCAAATGCTACTGTAAAAATTACTAAACCTAATACTCTAGATTATGGACAAAATACTATTAAGATAACAGTAACAGCTCAAAATGGTACCGAAAAACAATATACCATTTATGTTACTAGACTAGAAAGTAATAATGCTTTCTTAACAGATTTAACAGTAACAGATATTACGAATAAAGATAATCCTAAAAAAATAACTCTTAGTCCAGAATTCAACAAAATGAATTTAAAATATGACCTAGAAGTAGAAAACTCTGTTTCTAAAATATCTTTAACCGGTACTTTAGAAGATGAATTATTAGCAACTTCTACTGGTTTACAAGAATATGACTTAAATGTTGGTGCAAATACTATTAATGTAGTAGTAACTGCTCAAGATGGTAGCAGTTTAACTTATACTATTGTGGTAAGAAGAAAAGCAAATAGTAATACTTTACTTGCTGATTTAACAGTAGATGAAGCTACACTAACAGAAAAGTTTGAATCTACAAAATTTGTATATTATTTATATGTAACTGGAGAAGTTGAAAAACTAACTATAAATGCAACACCTCAAGCAGCAACTTCTACATATCAAATAATAGGTAATTACAATAATTTAATTGCTGGTAAAAATGAAATAACTATTAGAGTAACATCAGAAGATAAATCAACTTGTGATTATAAATTAATAGTAAATCGTACTGGCTACAATGATAATTACTTACAATCATTATTAGTAACAAATGGTAATGAAAATTACATACTAACACCAAATTTTGATCCATTATATGATAAATATGTATTAAATTTACCAAATGATATAACGAATGTAGTCTTAACTGCAACTTCTAATGGTAAAAAGCGTGCATCAATTGGAAATAGTAGTGTATATGTAAAAAATATTAATTTATTATCAGATAATCCTTCTGAAAATAATATTGTTGTGACTGCAGAAGATGGAACTACTAGAACATACTCTGTAATAATCACAAGGGAAAAATCCAGTGATAATACACTAGCTAGTTTAGAAGTAGAAGAGAATACTCTAATTCCTAATTTCAATCCAGATACCTTAAATTATAGTTTTACTACCAATGATCATTCACTAAATATTAAGGCAGTTCCAAATAACAAATATGCCAAAGTAGTAATTAGTGATAATGCTAAAAATTTAGTACCAGGGGAGAATATCATCACAATTACCGTAACTAGTGAAACTGGTGTAGAAAAAGTATATACTTTAACTGTAACAAGAGAATTAAGCAGTGATAATACTTTAAAAACACTAGAAGTAAAAGATATTATTCTTAATCCTTCCTTTGATCCAAATACTTTAGAATATAATTTTGATACCCATAAAGTAAATATTGAAATTACCGCAATTCCAAATAATAAATATGCTAAAGTAGAAATAATTGGAAATTTAAAACTAAATCTTGGATTAAATGAAATTGAAATTAAAGTAACAAGTGAAACGGGAGATATTAGAATCTATAAAATTAATGCTAATTTTGTATTAGATGATAATAATTATTTATCAAATTTAACTACCAACACTGGATTGGAACAAGAATTTTCAAAAGAATTATTGGAATATACAAAAACAACAGAAGATAGCCGTATTACGATAAATGCTACTATAGAAAGTAAGAATGCTACTTATTCTATCACTGATTCAACTGGTAACATTATAGATACTTTCCCACAAGAATTAACTTTAGGAGAAAATATTTTCTTTGTAAATGTTACTGCTCAAAATGGTAATGTTAGAACTTATAAAATTACTATTAATAGAAATAAGAGTAGTGATTCTAAACTATCAAACTTAACGACTAGTGAAGGATTAAATGAAGAATTTAATTCCGAAAGTTATCAATATACTTTAAATACAAAAGCTCATAATCTTACTATCACACCAACTGTTAGAAATGAGTATGCTAGTTATAAAATTTATGATATTAATGGTGATATTGTAGATAATGATATTAATTTAATAACAGGAAGTAATATTTATATGATTATTGTTACTGCTGAAGATAATACGACATCTACTTATAATTTAGTGATAAATAGGCTAGATAATAATATTGCTACTATTGATTCACTAGGTATTACTACTAATGAAACATTTGATAAAAATACCTTTAATTATACAATTACTACTGATGAATCTAGTTTGAATTTAGATAATATTGTCTTAACAGATTCCTATGCTACTTATACAGTAGAAGGTAATAGTAATTTTACAAATGATCAAACGCAAGAAGTTCTAATTAAAGTTACAGCTGAGGATAAGAAAACTACAAATACTTATAAACTTACTGTTACCAAAGTAGTATCAACAGATTCTAGATTAGAGATATTTAAACTTGGTAATTATGAATTTACTCCTAAGTTTGATAAAGATACAACTACTTATGAAGTATTTATTCCTAGTACTCTAACAAGTGCTAACCTAGAGTTAAAAACACTAAAGAATACAGCTACTATTAAAAGTATTATGATAGATAATAATGAACAAGTAACTACTTCTTCAAATACTTATAAAAATGTAATTACGATACCTGATATTACTACAAGTAGTAATATTACGGTTACTGTAAAAGCAGAAGATAATACTGAAACTACTTATACTTTAACTTTAACAGATGAAGTAGTAATTAATAATTATTTATCTACTTTAAATGTTAGTTGTGGTAATTTAGATCCAGTCTTTGATAGAGAAACTACTTCTTATACTGTATTTACAGAAAGCAATGTAACTTCTTGTACTGTATTAGCTACTAAAGAAGTTGATATTGCTACAATTACTGGAAATGGTGATTATAACTTCCCAGCCAATGAAAAATATTTAGATATTCCTATTACTGTAACATCAAGTCGTGGAGAAGAAAGAGTATATAATGTTACAATAAGAAGACCACTTTCTAATGAATCTAGATTGTCTAATTTAGAACTTAGTACCTATACACTAGATCCAGTTTTCCAATCTGATACTTATGAATATAATGTAATAGTACCTAACTTTATAAACCATTTAAGTAAAGATAATTTTACTTATACAACACTAGATCCAGATAGTACAGTAACTTTTGAAGACAAAGATTTAGTATCAGGAAAAGTAACAAAATATACAATTGTATCTACATCAGAAGATGGAACTAATAAATCAACTTATATATTAAATGTAAGTCGTGAAAAATCTAGTGATACAACAATTTCTAGTGTTACTGTAACAGTATCTGATAATAAATTTAGCTGTAATATGGACCCAACTTCTAAATTATGTACTATTGAAGTACCAAGTAATACTTCTGATTTTACTTTAGAAGCAACACTTCCTGATATGGCTAGTGTTAATCCAGCTAATCCATCTAAACATACTCTATTAGCTACAGAATATAATAAAGATATTTCTTTAACAGTAACAGCTGAAGATGATACTACTGATACTTATACTGTTCGTATTATTCGTAGTGAATCTAGTAATAATGATTTAATGGACCTACAAGTAAACTATGTTTCATTACCTAATTTTTCATCAACTAAATTAAGTTATGAGAAAACCGTAATTGGTACTATGAATCAAGTAATGATAACGGCAGTTTTAGCTGATACAAAAGCTACTGTTGTAACAGATTTAAGTAAACCATTTAATCTAGAGTATGGACTTAATACGATTGAAATAGTAGTAAGAGCTGAAGACAAGACAGAAAAAACTTATACAATAGAAATTACTAGATGTGATTCAGTTAATGCACAACTTAGTAGTTTATCAGTAAAAAATTACCCATTTGAAGAAACTTATGATCCAGAAGAAACTGAATATACAATTAGAGTTCCAAGAACGAAAAAAACATTAACTAGAGATGAAATAATTTACAGTTTAGCAGATAAAAATGCTAGTATTACTTTAGATAATAAACTAGATATTGATTTTGATAAAACAAGTAATATCTATACGATTACAGTAACAGCAGGTGATGGTGTCGTTCAGAAGTATTATCACATTTCTGTATTACCAGAGTTATCTACTAATAATAATGTTGATAAAATTGTAGTAGATGGTGTTGAGATAAAACCTAATAAAGATAAAGAATTTAATTATGATATTTTTGATACAGATACAAATGCAACTCTTACTTCTATTACATTAAGTAATGAATATGCTTTACATAATGTAATGCTTCCTCAAAAATTAACTTATGATAATCAGTATCAATTTATGGTAACAGCTGAAAATGGTGATGTAGCTATTTATACTGTTAACTTGGTAAGAAGTAAAACAAGAGAGTTAAAATTAGCTAATATTGAAGCTAATTTCCAAAAAGAAGATGACTGTAGTGGTATATGTACTTTTGATAAAGTATTTAATGAAGATACTACTAACTATGAAATCTATATCCCTAATGAAATTACTAGTTTAGATGATTTAGTAATAACACCTAAAAACAATATACAAACTTATGAAATAATTGGAAATAGTAATTTAAGTGTTGGCGAAAATACTATTATCATAAGAGTAAAAAATTCATTAAATGAAACTTTTGATTATACTTTAACAGTATATAGAGAGGCAAGTAGTGATCCTAATATTCTAGGTATTTCCTTTATTACTCCAGAATATGAGATTGCAGATTTTGATGAAAATTTATATGAATACAACGTAGAATTTAATGCAATAGAAAGTGGTAAATATGAACTTGATGTTGAAAAGAAAAATGATAATCAACAAATAGAAATAAAAGGTGCTAAAGTATTATACTTTGGACGTAATGATATTATAGTTCATACTAAATCAGAAAGCTGTTCTACTACTGTTAAAACAAGATATGGTTGTAACGAAAAAGACTATATCATTCATGCTTATCGTAATGAAAAATATAGTAATCTACTTGCTAGTTTAACTGTTTCATCAGGTGATACCGGTGATTTCTTACAAGTTTTCAATAAGTATAAATTTGATTATGTATTAGAAGTAGATAGTGAAATTAGCACCGTTAAAATTGAGGGTACTGCTATTGATACTACTCATACAACAGTATCTGGAAATGGTGAATTTAATTTAACACCTGGTTTAAATACTTTCCAAATTATAGTAACACCAGAAATAGGTGATTCATCTACATATACTTTAAATATTATAAGAAAGCAAAGTGATAATGTTAACTTAGCTAATTTGAAAGTAACAGGTTATGAATTATCACCAGGGTTTGTTAAAAATATTGTTGACTACTACATTAATATTGATAGTACCGTTAACCAATTAGATATTGTTTATACTAAAGAAGCAGAAGACCAATTAGTATATATTACTGGTAATTCTAACTTTGTAACTGGTGAAAATATCGTAAATGTTGTAGTATTATCTGCTGATAAAACACGTGGTAAAACTTATAAAATTCATGCTAATAGGAGTGCAAGTGATAATAATTTATTAAATGGTATTACTGTTTCTTCTATGAAAAATGATATAGAAACTATTTATCCATTAACACCAGACTTTAATAATGAAATAAATGATTATACTGTAAATGTTTCAAAAGATATCAGTGAAATAAACATTAAAACTATTAAAGGTCAAAAAATGCAAACAATAGTGGGAAATGGTAGTTATATTTTAGATTATGGAATTAATGTAATTCCAATTACGGTAACTAGTGAAAGTGGATTAGTAAATACTTATAATATAACTATAAATAGAGAATTTGAATTTGGATTAAACAGTTTAACTGTAAGTCATGATGATACTATTTATGATTTAGATCCAGTATTTGATCCAGATACTTTAGAATATAATGTATCGGTTGATTATGAAATTGATAGTGTTATCGTTGATGCTACTTTAAAAGAAACATTAAATGATATTAATGGATTAGGTGAATATCAATTAAATACAGGTAATAATGATATAGTAATTACTGTAAGTTATGGTGAAAATAGTAGAGATTATACAATTCATGTTAATAGAAAAAAATGTAGTGATAATTCGTTAAAATCATTACAAGTAGCAGAAGGATTAATAGATCCAAGCTTTAATAAAGATATTTTAGAATATAATGTTGATATTCCATATGAATTTGATAGTGCTACTGTTATTTATGAAACAAATTCTAAAGATGCAACTGTTGAAATAAGAAATAATACAGATTTAGAAATTGGTATTACCAAAGATATTGAAGTAATAGTAACAGCAGAAAATGGAGATATTAAAACCTATATTATTCATGCTACTAAACTTCCAAAACCTACAGCAAGTAATCGCTTAATTAATATGTATATTGATGAAGCTACATTAGAACCAGTCTTTAATATTGGTATTATGAATTATACAGCTGAAGTTTTAAAAGATACAAAAAGGGTTAATCTACACTTACAAGCAGAAGAAAAAATGTATTCAACTGTTGAAGTATATAAATTAGGTTCTACTACGAAAACAAAAGTAGATATGAAAGTAGATGATCCTAAGATTATGTTAAATGTAGATGCTGTTAAAAACTCTTTTGTTATCAGAGTTACCAACTATGAGGGTAGTGTTAGAAACTATCAATTAGATATTTATCGTGCTGGACCAAATGAAGCTCGTATTAAAAATTTATCATTTGATTATGGTACATTAGCTCCTGTATTTGATAAAAATAAAAATGCTTATACAATGGAAGTTGAGAATACTGTAACTAAATTAACAGAAACAGTAACTATGATGGATGAAAAAGCAACTTATACAATAAGTGGTAATAAAAACTTAAAAATAGGTGAAAATACCATTACTATTACGACTCTTGCTCAAGATGGTAAAACAAGTTTAGAATATACTATTATTGTTACTAAAAAAGCATCAAGTAATGCTTACTTAAGCGATATCGTTACTTTCCCAGAAAAGGATTTTACTTTTGATAAAGAAAAATATAATTATATTTATCATGTAGAAAGTAATATAAATAATATCCAAATAATTGGTATTAGAGAAGATACTACTGCTAAAATAACTGGAAATGGTATTTATCAGTTAACTGGTGAAGATTTAACAGTAAAACTTACTGTAGTAGCCCAAGATGGAACTACAAAAGTATATACTGTAGTAGTAACTAAGAAAAAAGAATCTAATAATAATCTAGAAAGTTTAACGATTAATAACGGTGAATTAGTACCTAACTTTGATAAAGATACTTTAGAATATACAGTAGAACTTGAAAATTATATTGATTCTATTAATGTAACTGGTAAAAGTGAATCAGATAAAGCTACTGTATCTGGAAATGGTAATTATAATCTTGTAGAAGGAAAAAATAAAATTCAGATTATGGTAACAGCAGAGGATGGAACAATTAAGACTTATACAATAACAGTAACTAGAAAAGAAAATGAATTAGAACAAACACTACTAGAAGATTTAAGTGTATTAGAGGGTGCTTTAACACCAGATTTTAATCCAAATACTCTTAACTATATTGTAAATATTCCAAATGAATATGAAAGTGCTACTGTTACTTATAAGACTCATAATCCTGATGCTGTAGTAGATATTTATGGAAATGATAACTTAGAAGTTGGACATAATATCATTACTGTAAAAGTATCTTATAATGGAGAAGCTACTACTTATACAATTGATGCTATTAGACAAGAAGCAAGTAATACTTATTTAAGTGTTTTATCTGTAATGAATCATGATATTACACCAGAGTTTGATAAAACAATTCAAAATTATACTTTAACAGTAGCAAATAATATAGCTTCTATTGAATTAAAAGCAACACCAGAGTTATCAACAAGTACCGTTTATATTAAAAAAGATACAGATTATAAAGAAACAACAGGAGTTACAACTATTAATTTAACGCCAGGAGAGAACACAATTTATATTAAAGTAGTTAGTATTTCCAAAGCAGAAAGAGTATATAAACTTGTTGTTACTAGAGAAAATAGTGATGAAAATAAATTATTAACTCTAGAAAGTAGTACAGGTAATATTACTCCTAAGTTTGATAAAGATGTAAATAGTTATACTTTAAATGTACCAGTTGGTACTAAATATGTAACATTATCAGGAACTGTATCAGAAAATGCTACCGTTAACGGATTAGAAACTTATCCATTAACTGTTGGAACAGTAACTAAATATATTACTGTTACTTCTCAAAGTGGATTAGTAAATACTTATGAAGTTACTATTGTAAGAGAAGCTAGTCATGATGCTTTAATTACTAATATTAAACCAAGTGTTGGTAGTCTTAATCCTAGTTTTACATCAGATACTAAATCTTACACTATAGAAGTAGAAGGTGATGTTAATAATATTTCCTTTGATGTTACTACTAATTCAAAAGATGCATTAGTAGTTGGTAATGGTGTAACAACTTTATTTGCTGGTAAAAATATCATCACAATTACTTCTATTGCTGAAGATGGTATTACACAAGAATCAGTAAATATTGAAGTATATAAGAAAACAGATATTATTTCTTTTGATACAGATTTAGAAATTAATGTACCAGTTGGCAATGATTATCAAATTGACATAAAATATAATCCTGAAAATACTGATTATAAAGGTATGACCTATACAGTAAATAATAAATCTATTCTTACTGTATCAGATACAGGTCTAATTACACCATTAACAGTAGGAGATACAACGATTACTATAACTTCTACTAGAAATAAATCATTAACGAAAACAGTTACCGTTCATGTAATTAATCCAGTAATACAAAGTGATACTTATTATATTAATCGTGATGATGAAGATAATAATTACATAACAGGAATGGAACCAAATACCACAATAGATGATTTCTTAAGTAATTTAAAAAATGAAAGAGAAAACTTGAAAGTGTATGAAAGTACAGAAACAAATGTGGTAGAAAATGAAGAGAATGTAAAGACTAAATATATAGTAAAACTAGTAATTAATAATATTACCTATGATCAACTTAATTTGGTAGTGAAAGGTGATATTGATGGTGATGGTTATATTACAGTAGCAGATGTAACATTAGCAGAAAATTCAATATTGAGATTAAGCAAATTAGATAAAATTGAGTTTGTTGCTGCTGATATTGATGTTGATAATTATGTTACAGTAGCAGATGTAACAAAAATGCAGAACTATATTTTAAGATTAAATTCTTCTTTAAATACTGACTTATATGAACAACTAGAAGATAAATAAAAAATCTTTAAGCGAATTTTTCGCCTAAAGATATAAGGTGCAAAATTTATTGTTTGCACTTTATATCTTTAGAAAATAAAAACATTTATTAATTTTTGTAGAAATATATCGAAAAAATTGGTATACTTATATAAGAATAAGAAAGTAGGAAGTTACATGAATAGTAGAGTTACGAAAAAAATAATTTTTGGGTTTATTTTAATGTTTGTATTAACATTTGATACCAATGCTTATGCATTATCTCATGGGTTAAATTTAAAGGCTGTAGTATGTGATCCAACTGTATATAATGATTCAGATAATGATGTCAATTTAGATAATTGTTATGAAGATTATAAAAGTGGAACACTTGATTCCTATATTAAAAATAATAATGATGAAATTCAACCAGGTACTGTTGTGATAATTGTAGCTAGCTATAAAATGGGTGATGTATCAGAAGTTATTGGAATTAACTCAGCTATTACATATGATTCATCAATTTGGAGTCCAGTTTATTATAGTGATGATTCTTTTGCAGCTTACAATAATATAAATGACCTTCCTAAGGGAACTAGTAGGAAACCAGCAAGTTGGTCAAATTATGTAAATTTAGATACGAGTACTAGTCAAATCATTGTATATGCAAAGGAAGGCTCACAATACCATTATTCTTTGAAGGGTGATACTGAAATTGGTTACTTTTTTATGAAAATAAATGATTCAGCACCTAGTGGAACAGCAGAATTAAAATTTGATACTACCAATGGTAGAACCACAATTAGTGATGGAAATGGAAAGAAACTTAATTATGAAACAGATGACATTTCTTTTGTGGTACCAGGTGAGGAAATATCACATGATGCAACACTTGGAACTTTAACTGTAACTAATGGAAGTACTACTTATCAATCAAACCCTTCTTTTACAGCAGGCAGTAGTCAAAAAACTTATGATTATATTGTTCCTAATAATATTAGTTTTATTAATTTATCAGCAACAGCTAATCATAGTCAAGCATCTGTCTTATCAGGTGGTATTGGTAAAAAGAACTTAAATGTAGGAAGTAATACCTTTAATCTAACAGTAACAGCTGCTTATGGTAATACAGAAACTTATACCATTAATGTTTATAGATTATCAAATGATGCAACATTATCAGCAATTAATTTAACGAACAGTATTAGTTTTGGAAATATGATTAGTGGAACTTATGCTTATCAAGCGACAATTCCTTATGCTATTAATTCAACATCAGTAAGTGCTACTACGAATCATAAAAATGCTTATGTTGATAGTGGATTAGGAAATTGGAATCTACCTAATTCTGGAAATTTATCAAATAATAAAACTTTAGTAGTAAAAGCTGAAAACTGTCTTAGTAAATATGCTAGTGTTCCAGGTAATACCTGTACTACTCAAAATTATAATTTAACAATAAATCGTGAAGCAGCAAGTAATAATAGCTATTTAAAAACATTAACAGTTGATGGTAATTTAGTAAATAATTTTAATAAAACTGTTCAAGAATATGATTTAGGACAAGTAGCAAATGATAAAACCTCATTACTTCTAAGTGGTTTAGTAGATGATACAGGAAAAGCTACTATTAGTGGACTTGGAACGGTTAATTTAAAGGTAGGTGCTAATGAGTTTACGATAAAGGTAACTGCCCAAGATAACACAACTAGAAATTATAAACTAAAAGTTTATCGTCTATCTAATGAAAACAAATTATCTAGTTTAACGATTACATCTACTCCTCAAGCAACTATGTCACCAACATTTCAAGAAAACTTTAATGGAACTTATTCTTATAATTATGATGCTACAGTAACTGATGTTACTATTACTGCTACAGTAAAAGATACTGGTAAAGCAAGTGTAGCTATTTATGATAATGCTACTGGTACTACAACAGCTAGTCCAAATACCAAAACTGAGACTTTTCCAATCTCAACTACTGATGTATCAGTCGTTGTAACTGCTGAAGATGGTACTATAAATACTTATACGATTAATCTAATTAGATCAAAATCAACTGATAGTAGTTTAAAATCTTTAACAATTGATCACGGAACCTTATCACCAGTATTTAGTCAAAGTACTAGAACATATACTGCTACTGTTGATGCTGATATAACTGAAATTAATGTAGATGCTGTTCCAAATTCTTTATATGGAAATATTAAATCTATTACCGGAAATACAAACTTAAAGTTTGGTGCTAATCAAGTAGAAGTAATAGTAGAAGCTGAAAATAAAACAACTTCTTCTTATATCATTAATGTTACTAGAAAAGAATATGATATAGCTACTTTAGATGATATTAAAGTAGATGGCATCAGTGTTAAAAACTTCAATAAAGATACTTTTGAATATACATTAGATAGTGTTGAATTTAATAAAAAAAATATTAATATTGAAACTTCTAAAACTAATTCTTATGCTACTGTAAAAGGTGATGGTAATGTTACTTTAAAAACTGGAAACAATGAAATATTAATTACAGTAACAGCTCAAAATGGTACAGAAAAAGTATATAAATTAAATATTAAACGTGCTCGTAATAGTGATGTTTCAATTTCAAATTTAACTGTTGCTGGTATTGAAGCAGTAAATACTGATGTTGGGATTTATGAAGTAACTGTACCAAATAGTGTAACTGTTTTAACACCTGATGATGTTTTATTTACAACTTCATCTGATGCTAAAATAACTAAAAATCAAACACTTCAACTAGTTACTACTATGGTAAATGATTATCGTTTTACAGTAACAGCTGAAGATGGTACCGAACAAGAATATTCTATTAAAGTAACTAGAACTAAGGCTAATGATTCTAGAGTATCTAGAATCAATCTAACGATAGGTGATGACGATTCTTGGTACTGTTTAGTAGATAGTAGTAATAACTGTCGTATTGAAGTTCCAGTTAACACTTTACAATTTAAATTAAGCGCTGAAATTAGTGATACTGCTAGTGTTTCACCAGTAAATGGTACAACTTATCAAATGCCTGCTAGTGAATCAACTAAAACAATTATCTTAACAGTAACAGCAGAAGATGGAACAATTACTGCTTATACTGTAAATGTTATTAGACAAAAATCTTCTAATAATAACTTAGCTGATTTAAAAGTAAATGGAACTACTGTTAAAAACTTTAATCCATTAACTCAAACTTATGAATTAACTGTTCCAGGAACAACTAGTGAAGTAGTAGTAAGTGCTACAGTAGAAGATACTGATAAAGCAGAAATTACTACTGATTTATCTAATCCATTCCCATTAGAATTTGATACTAGAAATAAAATTGAAGTAACAGTTAAATCAGAAGATGATACTACAAAAACTTATACCATTTATATTACTAGAAGTCATAGACAAGATATTACTTTAAAAGATTTAACGATTAATGGTGTAACGATATCAGATTTTACTAATACAAAAGATAATTACACTTTAACAGATTTACCATATAATACTCATCAGTTAAATATAGTAGCTACTCCTAATGATAATTTAGCTACTAAAACAGGTGATGGTTTAGTTAGAATTAATACTGGTAATAATAAGATAACTATAACAGTTATTGCACATGATACTAGTATTACACATGATTATATTATTAATGTAAAACGTAATCTTAATAATGATACAAGTATTAAAAATATAACTTTAGCTGGTAAAAAAGCTACTTATAACACTTCATCTAAGAAGTATGAAGTAACTGTTCCTAATAATATAACTGAAGCAAATAGTAGTAATTTAAGTGTAGAAGTAAATGATCCAATTACTAATCTTGATAAAAAAGCTACGGTATCATTTACAAATACTCCTTTAGTTACAACAACTATAAATGAAGTAATTATTACAGTAACTGCAGAAGATGGCACAATTAAAAATCATATCTTAGCTGTTACTAAGGAAAAATCTAATATCGCTACTTTAGATAAATTAACAGTAACAAATGGTTCATTTAATCCAAGTTTTAATAAAGATACTTTAGAATATAATGTAACTGTTCCTGTTGAAACAACTGAATTTGATGTAAGTGCAACTACTACTGAGCCTCATGCTAGTATCACATCTGGAATTGGTCATTATACTATGACAGAAAGTACAAAAGAAATAGAAGTAATGGTAGTAAGTGAAGATTTATCAGTAACTAAAACTTATAAATTAAATATATCTAGAACGAAATCTAGTGATAATACATTATCTTCTATTACTGTAAGTGAAGGAAATTTATCACCTGAATTTAATAAAAATACTACTGCTTATACCGTAAATGTAGGTGGAAGTATTGATTCTATTGATATCGAAGCTACCTTATCTGATAGTCGTGCTAAGATTTTATCAGGTACTGGAAATCATGATTTAAATGTTGGTAATAATACGATTACGATTACTGTGGAAAGTGAATCAGGTGCTAGACAAAACTATGTAATTAATGTAGTAAGAGCTAAAAAAGAAAATAATGACTTATTAACATTAACAGTAGATGGTAATCCTGTAAAAGATTTTAATAAAGATACTTTAGAATATACTTTAGATAATGTAGTATATACAAAAACAAGTATTGAAATAGGTGCTACTACAGTAGATTCTGATGCAACGATTAGTGGTCTTGGTACTAAAGGATTAACTACTGGATTAAATACATTTGAAATAGCTGTAACAGCTCAAAATGGTACTATTAAAACTTATAAAATAAATATTACTAGAAATAAAAATAATAATGCTAACTTAAGTATTTTAGCAGTAACTGGTTATGCTTTAGTTCCAACTTTTAATAGTGAAATATATGATTATGAAGTAACAGTAGAAGCTACTAAAGAAAAATTATCTCCAACTGAAGTAACAGCTATCTTAGAAGATAGTAATGCTACTATAGCAAAACAAGAAGAAATTACTTTATCAACAACACAAGATAATTATTATACTGTAACTGTAACTGCTGAAGATGGTAAAACAACAAAAACTTATACGATTAAAGTAATTAGACCAAAATCAAGTGATGCTTCTTTAAAAGAAGTTAAACTAACAGGAGCAACATTATCACCAAGTTTTGTATCAAATAAATATGAATATACAATAACAGTTCCTTATGGAAGCAATGATTTTTCTATTGAAGGAGTTCCAACCATTAATAAAACTACTGTATCTGGAAATGGTAACTATCATTTATCTGATAATAAAGTAACTCTAACTTCAACAGCAGAAGACGGTACGATTTTAAATTATCACTTTACGGTAGTTGAAGCATTAAGTAAAGATGCAACATTAAGTAATTTATCAGTAACAGGATACCCTCTTGATAAAGCTTTTGTTCAAACAACACTAGATTATTCATTAGGAGATTTACCATATGGAACTACTAAGTTAAAAATAAATGCAACTCCTAATAATAATTTATCTACAATAGAATACTATGTAGACGGTATTAAACAGGATAGTAATATTGTTAGTATACCAAATGTAATGGGTAATAAAGTAATTACAGTAGTAGTAACAGCTGCTGATGGTATCACTAACAAGACATATAATATTTCTTATAATATAATTCCATCAAGTAATAATTATTTAATTAGTTTAGTTCCATCAATTGGTTCAATTGATTTTATTAAAACCAAAGAAAATTATAATTTAACAGTAGAAAATGAAGTAACTAGTATTGATCTTTCTATGGAAACAGAAGATAGTAATGCAACCGTTGATATAAATGGTAATGTATCATTTACTCCAAAAACAGTTACGATAGATAACTTAGTAGTAGGAAATAATCCAGTAAGTATTATCGTAAAAGCCCAAGATAATTCTACTAGAACTTATATCGTTATTATTAAAAGACTAGAAAGAAAAGCATCAACAGATGCTAACTTAAGTAGTTTAAATGTAGAAGGTTATGAACTTGATAAAAAGTTTAGTATGGACTCTTTAGAATATTCTATTGGAAAAATACCATTTAGTTTAGAAACACTTACTATTCATGCAACTCCTAACATGGGAACTTCTAAAATAAGTTATTTAGTAAATGGGGTAAAACAGTCAAGTAATACTGTAAATATTCCTAAGATAGAAGGAAAATCTGCTATTACTGTTCAAGTAACAGCAGAAGATGGAACTACAATTAAAAACTATAAAATTACTTATGAAAAAGAAGCATCAACTAATGCTTACTTAAGTAATATTTTAGTAAGTGAAGGTAACCTTACATTTAATAAAAATACATTCCTATATACCGTTAATGTAGATAGAACAGTATCATCAATTGATATTACGGCAATTACAGAAGATAACACAGCTATTATGAAAATGAATGGAACTACTTATACTTCACCACATACTTTAACACTATCACCATTAATGAGTGGAAATACAGAAGTAATTATTTTAGTAACTAGTGAAAATGGTACAGTATTAACTTATAAAATTAATGTAAATAAAGAAGCTGATCCTGCTAGTACTATTACTTCCATTCAATTTGGACATACGATTATGAATAATTATATTAGAACTGTAAAATTAAATACTACTGGACAAGAAATGAAAAATCAATTAGACAATGAAAATGAGTATTTAGAAATTTGGGATGCAACTGAAACAAGAAAAATAAATGATGATGAAAAACTAGCTACTGGTATGATTGTTAAACTAGTAATTGATGGGGTAGAAAAAGATCGTAAATATGTAGTCATCAAAGGAGATACTTCAGGTGATGGTGAAATTGACTTATTCGATGCTGTTAAAATTTTAAATCACTATTTATCGAAAACATTATTAACAGGAGCTTATCAAGAAGCAGCTTATGTCAATGATGATACTGATATTGACTTATTTGATTCAGTAATGATTTTAAATCATTATTTAGGAAGAATTTCATTGCATTAGGAGGAAATTTATGAAAAGAATAAAAAGTTTAAATTTATTAATGGCATTAGTAGTTGGTTTTTCACTATTAACTTATCTAGTACCAGTAAAAGCAAGTAGTGCTACCGTTGGATTTAGTGGTAATTCAACGGTTAGCCTAAATGATAAAATTACCATTAAAATGTATGTAAATGGTGATAATTCAACAGATGGTGGTATCGTTAGCGTAGGTGGTAATTTATCTTTTGATAGTAATTACCTAGAATATGTATCAGGAACAGGTACAACTAGTCCCTATACTTTTCAAATTAATACAAATGCTAATTATATAATTGCGGGATTAGATACTACTTTATCTAGTGGTATTACAAGTAAGACTGAAGTATTTACTTTTGTCTTTAAAGCAAAGAAAGTAGGTACCACTCAAGTAACTTTAACGAATGCTAAATTAAGTGATGTATCTAGTAAATTAACTACTACTGTAACACCAAAGAGTATTACAATTACAGACGCCAATCCTACTCCTACAACGAGTCCAACACCAACTACTAGCCCATCACCATCAACTAGTCCTACTCCTTCTACTAAGAGTAGTGATGCCACTTTAAAAAGTTTATCAGCTAGTGGTTATACTTTATCACCTAGCTTTAAAGCAAATACAACATCATATACAGTAACAGTTCCCTCTACAGCAACAACGATAAAATTAGAAGGTGCTACTAATCATAGTAAAGCTACAGTATCAGGACTTGGAAATATTACTTTAACAGGTAATGAAACAGTTGCTACTATTAAAGTAACAGCAGAAGATGGAAGTGTTAAAACCTATACTGTAAAAATTGAAAAAGAAAAGCAAGAAGAAGTAAAAAAATCAAATGATGCAACACTAAAGAAATTAGATATTAGTGGTTATACCTTAACACCAACTTTTAAGAGTAATGTAAACAATTATTCTATGAAAGTTAAAAATAATATCACAAGTTTAGATGTTACAGCAATTCCTAATAATAACAAAGCTAAAGTAGTAATATCTGGTAATAAAAACTGGAAAGAGGGAAATAATACCGTTACGATTAAAGTAACAGCCGAAGATGGTACAGTAAATACTTATATTGTAAATGTAGAAAGAGCTTCATCTAATAATAATACGAAAACAGATACTAAGTCTAATGATAACTATTTAAAAAGTTTAACAGTTAAATCATCACATGAAATGGAACCAAGTTTTAATAAAAATGTAAATAGTTATAATATTAAAGTACCTTATGAAGTAGAAAAATTAGATTTAAGTTACATTACAAGCAATGAAAAATCTAAAGTAGAAATTACTGGTAATGAAAACTTTAAAGTTGGTAGTGTAAATACAGTAGAAATTAAAGTAACAGCAGAAGATGGTAGTGTTAGAATTTATTCTTTAAATGTTACTCGTAGTACAGCTTCTAGTAAGACAGATTTAAAAGATATTACGATAGATAATGTAAGTATTACTCCTAAGTTTGATCCTAATAATCAAGAATATACTGCTAAAGTAGATGGAAATACTAATAAATTAGATATTAAAGCTACACCAAGTGATAGTAGTAGTAAAGTAGAAATTATTGGTAATGAAAACTTAAAAGTTGGTCATAATACTGTATTAATAAAAGTTACTGATAAAGATGGTTTTACTAAATATTATTCAATTGATGTAGAAAAAGAGGAAAAAGAATCTAAAATTTTAGGTTTAACTCCACTACAATTTGGTATTATCGCTGGTATTATTAGTTTACTTTTATTACTTATCTTATTCTTATTATTACGTAAGAAAAAAGATGATGATGACGATAATGATAAAAGAGTAACTCCAATTATTGAAGTAAAACCAGAATTTAATTTTGGATCTAAAAATACATCAGATGATGACGTTATTCATGGTAACTATAATCAAAACAGTGAAGTAACTACAAAAGATAGTGAATTAAAAAGATTAGGTAGTACCAATACTTATGAAGCTAGATATGAAGAAAATGAAAATACACCATATGATCCATATGATGAAACAGTTACCAAAAAAGAAATTATAGACGCTATTCATGAAGCAACTAGAACCAAAGATCCATCAAAGTTAAAAATGTTATTACAGCAAGATGCACTAAATCAAAAGAAAAAAGAGTTAATGAAAAAAGAAGAGGAACAAAGAAAGTATCAAGAAAATGATAATGACGATTGGAGGTAAGAAGATGAAAAGATTGAATATAAAAAAAATAACCTTTTTTCTTCTTTTCTTCTTTCTTTTTTTATGTCCTTTTAAAATATACGCACTAGGAAATGCTACTACAGGTTTTAATGGAAATAGTAGTGTTTATGTAGGAAATACAATTGATATTACTTTATATATTGGAAGTGTATCAGGTACAACTGATGATGGTGGATTAGCTGCTTTTGGTGGTAACTTAAATTATTCTAGTGATAAATTAGAATTAATTGGTGCGACTTCTTTAGCTCCCTTTAATATTGATTTAGTAGGAACTAAGTTTGGTGGATTTGGTGCTAATACTATTAAAGGTTATCAAAATATTATGAGGCTTACTTTCCGTGCTAAAGAAACTGGTACTGCTAATGTTTCTTATACAGGAAGTAGTCAACCTGATGCTAGTGCATCTCCTGTTAATATTAGTGGAAGTAGTAAAACAATTACGATAACTACACCACCTAGTACGAATAATAACTTAAGTAGTTTATCAGTAAGTAATGCTAATATCAATTTTAATAAAAATAATACAAGTTACCAAGTAACAGTAGAAAATAATATTACTTCTATTAATATATCAGCATCAGCAGAAGATAGTGGTGCTAGTATTACAGGAACAGGTACTAAGAATTTAAATTATGGAAATAATCAGTTTTATATTGTAGTAACTGCACCTAGTGGTGATAAAAAAACATATGCAATTACTGTCAATAGAAAAGATAATCGTAGTGGTAATAATAAACTAGCTAGTTTAAGTGTAAATGGAGCAGAATTAAGTCCTAAATTTAATGCGAATACAGATAGTTATAGTGTATCAGTTCCTTATAGTATTTCTAATTTAAAAGTAAATGCTAAAACAGAAGATGAGAAAGCTAAAATCAGTATTACGAATACCAATTTAACTGCTGAAGAAACAACAGATGTAAAAATAGTAGTAACAGCAGAAAATGGAAGTACAAAGACCTATACTATTCATGCAACCCGTGGAAAAGATCCTAATAAAGTGTTATCTACAAATAATAATTTATCTAGTTTAACAGTATCAACTGGTACTTTAAGTCCATCTTTTAATAAAGAACAAACTAAGTATATCGTTTATCTTCCTTATGAAGTAGATAGTATTCAATTTGAAACAGTAGTAGAAGATATTAAATATGCTAAAGTTAAAATAGAAGGACCAAATAAATTAAATGTAGGAAATAATAATTATAAAATTTTAGTAACAGCAGAAGATAATTCTATTAAAGAATATACAGTAATTGTAGCAAGAGGAAATAATCTTTTAGAAACAAATCTTTCTTCTAATACAAATATTAAAGAAATAAAATTTAAAAATGGTAGTTTAGTTGGTAAAATAGATTCTACTAAAAGAGAATATTCTTATAAAAGATATAAAAATTTTAAAATAGAAAAAGTAGTTTTAGAAGATGAAAATAGTACAGTAAATATAATAGAAGAAGGAAAAACAATTTATTTACTAGTAACTTCAGCTAGTGGAGAATACGATATTTATACATTGAGAGTACAAGAATTTTCTATTATGAATATTATAGTTTATTTACTTATTTTTCTATTAGGAATGGTATTTGGTATTAGTATCATGTTATTTATGAAAAAAGTAGTAAAAAAGAAAAAAGATAATAGTGGAAATGACTCTGAAATGAAACCTAAAACAAAAAAGAAGAAATTAAAAACAAGAAAAGAAATCAAACAAACTAAAGTAGATGCCTAATTGGTGTTTACTTTTAATTTTGGTAAAATTTGAGTAATATTACTTGCATTTTACTTAAATTTATCTTATAATGTTATTGATAACTATTATCAATAGGAGTAAATATGGAATCAAGAAAAACTAGACAAAAATATGTTATTTTGAAAGCACTTAAAGAAAATAGAAATCATCCTACAATATCTGAAATATATGAAGATGTAAAAAAAATCGATCCAACAATAGGGCAAGCTACCGTATATAGAAATGTAAAACAGTTTGTTAAAGAAAATGAAATAGTACAGCTTCCGATGCAAGAAGGAGTAAATCACTATGATTATTATAAAGACCATTTTCATTTCGAATGTTTAAATTGTGGTAAGATTATAGATATTTTTGATGATGAATTATTAAAAAAACTAGTAAATAGATTTCAAAATAGAGAAGAAGAAATTAACATTTATAATTTAATGTTAGAGGGCTATTGTAGTAGTTGTAAAAAGGAAAAAGAGAAAGAAGGTAAATAAAATGGATTTTGAAAAATTAAAAGGAAGTAAAACAGAACAGAATTTAATGACTGCTTTTAGTGGAGAAAGTCAAGCCAGAAATAAGTATACTTACTATGCTTCTAAAGCTAAAAAAGATGGTTATGAGCAAATTGCTGCTATCTTTGAAGAAACAGCTAATAATGAAAAAGAACATGCAAAATTATGGTTTAAATATTTACATAATGGAGAAGTACCAACAACTCTTACTAACTTAAAAGATGCAGCAGCTGGTGAAAATTATGAATGGACAGATATGTATCAAAAGTTTAGTGAAGAAGCAAAAGAAGAAGGATTTACAGAACTTGCTTATTTATTTGATGCAGTAGGTAAAATTGAAAAAGAACATGAAAAGAGATATTTAACACTACTTAAAAATATAGAAGATGAAACAATATTTGAAAAGAAAGAAGATAAAATTTGGATTTGTCGTAACTGTGGTCATGTTTATATTGGAACTAAAGCATTAGAAGTATGTCCTGTATGTAAGCATTCTAAAAGCTTTATGGAAGTAAAAGCTGATAATTATGAATAAAATTAGTCTTATGGCTAATTTTTTCTTTTGGTAATTGTTTCCAGTAAAGTTTAAGAAAAAGTGTTTAAAATAAGCATTTTACATATAATATATTAGGGAAAGTTGTATCTTTAAGCCAGGCAAATTTGCATATTCTAGGAAAATATGATATACTGATAAAGCCCGAGAAAGAGGAATTATGAAAAAATTTTATAATTATACTTTCCAGTTGGTATGTATCTATATTTTAGTGTTATCATTTTTTTCTATTTCTAATTTTGAAATAAAAATTGATCACTATGATAGAAAAGTATATAATGTAAATCAAGAAAAGATATTAGGTAGTGTTGTGTTAGCAAAATCTCATCAAGAAGTAAAAAATAAAGAAGAAGAAACACTACCAGAAGAAAGTATAAAAGAAGTAGAAGAGTCTTCTACAGATAACCAAACGGAAAAAGAAGAAGTAAAGATAGAAGAAACGGTAACAGAGAAGAAAGAAAGCATACAAGAAACTATCAACATTGTAGACACATCTAATTTTACTGTTTTAAGTCAAGAAACAGTAAATATTAGTCATTACGGGCACGACTGTTATGGATGTAGTTCTGGACATACAGCTAGTGGATATTATATTGGTGATGGTAGAATTTATTATCAAGATGCTACTTTTGGTAGCGTAAGGGTAGTAGCTGCTGATAGCAAATATCCATTAGGTAGTATTTTGCGTCTTTCTTATCAAGGTTCTACAATTACTGCTATTGTTTTAGACCGTGGTGGTGGAATAGGTGACGGCAAGAAATTTCAAATCGACTTATTAGAATCAAGTGAAGCACAAGCTAATAGTCGTAGTATTGTTTCTGGTAGTCAATTAGAGGTACTAAGATTAGGTTACTAACTTAGTATCTTTTATTTTTTTTAAAAGTGCTAGCTTTCTAGCTAAATCATGATATAATAGTAATAACAGTAAATACTTTGAAATAGGTGATAAAATGAGAAATAATAGAAAAAAATTATTTAAACATCAAGTATTAGTAACAGCTATCTTTGTTTTTAGTGTAGTTGTTAGTATGATAGGTGGAAGTTATGCTATCTTTTCTTCTACTAGTAAAGCTGATGAATATAATGTGTTAAAGGTAGGACAACTTGAAATTAGTTATGTAGATACTGGAGATGGTTACAGTGATGTATTATCTTTAAATGGTGCTTACCCAATTAGTGATGATGTTGGTTCTACTAGTACGCCATATCGTTTTAGTATTACGAATACAGGTAGTATTACAGCTGATTTTAAAATTAAGATTCTTTATGATGATTCTATTATTAATGAAGATGGATGCAAAAATAATCTATTACAACAGAAATATGTAAAATATAAATTTGATAATGAAAGTCCTATATTATTAAGTAGTAAACAAGATCAAGATTACTTAATTTATGAAGCTAATAATTTATTACCAGGTAGTAGTGAAATTCACGAAATTAGACTATGGATTGATTCTAGTGCGCCAAATGATATTTTAGGAAAACATTTCCATGGTAAAGTAGTAATAGAAACTACACAAAGTGGTATTGATGAAAGTTTGAAGGTAGAATATAAAAAAGGAGATAGTGTTACTTTAAAAGATGGAAGTAAATGGCATGTAATAAAAGATAGCAGTTCTAGTAGTGCAAGTGTTACTTTATTATCTGATTATAATTTAAATAGTGATGCTACTTATAATACTAGTTGTGGAAAAGATATTAATAATACCACAAACTGTGCTCCTCAAGTATTTGACTTAGAAAATAATAGACCACAGTCTAGTAATTCTTATTGTTTATTAGCAGAAAATGGGTGCAATATCTATGAACAAAATGGTAGTGGCGTTTTAAAAGATTCAACTGTAAAAACATGGCTAGATACTGTTTATTTACCACTATTAAAACAATCTTTAACAAATGCAAATGGTAACCTAGAAAGTTTAAGTGTTTCACTTCCTACTATGGAAGAGTTAGCTTTAGCAGATAACCAAACTTTTGAACAAAATCAAATTACTTTTAATGCTAGCTTTCTTACTACTACTAATTATTGGACAAAAACAGCTTCTACAATAAATTCTGCTTATGTATGGAATGTAGTGGGAGAATATAATAATAGTTATGTTCAAAACGCAAGTGAAAATACGAAAACAGGAGTTAGACCAGTTGTAGTTGTATCAAAAGAAAACATTAATAGATAATAGTAAAAAAGTGGTCAGGTTGCTACTTTTTTATTTGCTAAAAAATTGACTTTTTATTAACAATATGCTATAATACAGTCCATATTGAAAGAGGGGGATTCTAATGTTTACAGAAATGTTAGATAAAATTAATAAATATTTAGGAGAAAGAGAAGAAAAAAAATATCAAAAACTTCAAAGAGAATTAGAAGAAGAATATGGTGATCCTGAGGAAGTTCCAGAATCAACTTATGAAGAAGTTGAAAATACAAATGAAATAGATATGAATATTAAAGAACCTAATGAAGAAGAAATAAACATGAATATTCAAGAACCTGCTGAAGAGGAAATTAATATGAATGTTATATCTAAGAAGAAAAAAAGTATTCGTGGCTTTTTCCAAAATTTAAAGAAAACTAAAAAAGAAACAACCACAGTTAATGAAGAAATAAATATGAATATTCAAGAACCTACCCAAGAGGAAATTGATATGAATGTTATGCCAAAAAAGAAAAAAGGTATTCGTGGCTTTTTCCAAAATTTAAAAGCAAAAGTTATGAAAAAATTTAATTCTGAATTAAAAGAATCAACTACTAAAATGGATATTGCGAATGCAACATTATTTACTATAATCCAAGGTATTATATTAACAGGTACAATTGTGGTAGGTGTTATGAATCCTGCTGTTGGCTTTTTAGCTGGTATTTTAGCTACTGGATGTTCTTTAGCAGTTATAGCTGATATTAAAGATGTTATGATGAAAGTAAAAGAATATAAAACTAGTCAACCTGTTCAAGAAGAAAATTATGAAGAAATAGATGAAGAATTAGAACAAGATATGAGTACAGAAAAAGCTAACACAGAAGAACCAATTATCTCTTATTCTTTTACTAAAAATGGTCCAGAAATTGCTGAAGTTGACTTATCTAATATTCATACAGAGCCAGGCTTACATATAAACCAAGAATTATTTGGATTTAAAAATGAATCTGCTGATATTAAACATTTCGTTGTAAATAGAGAAGATGAAGAAGTAAGTAACTATGTAGCTAATGAAATTGAAAATGTAACAGGTATGGAACCTATATACAATGATTACACTGTAGAAGATAATGAAAAAAGAGTTTATGTACTAACAAGATAAGCAATAAAATATAGTAAAGTTTAGTAAACAAGCTAAACTTTTTTTTATGTCTTTGGTAAAATGTTATTGGAGGCTATAAAAATGAATCAAGATATAATTTTAGAAATAAGTAATAATTTAAATATAAAACCAAAGCAGGTAGAAACTGTTTTAAATTTATTAAGTGAAGGTAACACAATACCATTTATTGCCCGTTATAGAAAAGAAGCAACAGGTGCACTCGATGAAGAAGTAATTCGTAGTATTAACGAAGTATATGAATATCAAGTAAATCTATTAAAGCGTAAGGAAGATGTAATTCGTTTAATTGATGAGAAAGGTTTACTAACAGATGAATTAAAGACCAGTATCTTAAAATGTCAAAAGTTAGTAGAAGTAGAAGATTTATACCGTCCATATAAGGAAAAGAAAAAAACGAAAGCAACCGAAGCAATTAAAAATGGTTTAGAACCACTTGCTAAAATGATGATGTCTTTTCCAACTACTGGTAATTTAGAAGAAATGGCAAAAAAATTTATCACTGAAAATGTTGAAACAGTAGAAAAAGCAGTTGAAGGAGCTAAATTCATTATTGCTGAATGGATTAGTGATAATGCAAGTTATCGTAAATGGATTAGAAGTTTTGTATTTAGAAATGGTATCTTGTCTACCAAAGTAAAAAAAGATAATAAAGATGAAAAGAAAGTATATGAAATGTATTACGACTACAAAGAAGAAGTAAGAAATATTAAACCACATAGAATTCTTGCTATTAATAGGGCAGAAGATGAAAAAGTAATCACAGTGTCTATTGATGTAAATCAAGAAGAAATTACTGCTTATTTAGAGTCAAAACTAATCAAAAATAAAAATAGTTTTGTAGTAAATGAAGTAATTGATGCCATTAAAGATAGTTTAAAAAGACTAATTTATCCATCTATAGAAAGAGAAATTCGTAGTGAATTAACAGATAAAGCTAATGTTGTCGCAATTGAAAACTTTGGTAAAAATGTAGAAAGCTTACTACTACAACCACCAATGAAAGAAAAAGTAGTATTAGCATTTGATCCTGGTTATACAAATGGTTGCAAGTTAGCAGTTATTGATAAAACAGGAAAATATTTATTTTCTACTGTTATAAAACCATTTGCATCAAGTAATGCTTCTTTGGAGCAAAGTAAAATAATCCTAAAAAATCTATTAAGCCAATATAATGTCGATATTGTAGCAATTGGTAATGGTACTGCTTCTCGTGAAAGTGAAGCTCTAGTAGCTGAAATTATTAAAACACTTGATAGAAAAGTAGAATATATTATCGTAAGCGAAGCAGGAGCATCTATTTATAGTACCGAAAAAGTAGCTCAAGAAGAATTTCCTAACTTATCACCTAATGAAAGAAGTGCCGTTTCTATTGGTAGAAGACTACAAGATCCTCTTGCTGAACTTGTAAAAATCCCACCAGAAGGAATCGGTGTAGGATTATACCAACATGATGTACCACAAAAAGATTTAAAAGAAAGCTTAGACTTTGTTGTTACAAAAGCAGTTAATAATGTCGGAGTAAATGTAAATACTGCCTCTCCATCTTTATTAAAATATGTATCAGGTATTACGAAAACTTATATTGATAAAATTATTAAATACCGCGATAGTAAAGGAAGAATTAATTCAAGAGAAGAATTAAAGAAGCAAAAAATATTGAGTGATAAAGTATATGAACAAGCAATTGGCTTTTTAAGAATAACAGATGGTGATAATATTTTAGATGTTACAGATATTCACCCAGAAAGTTACGATGTTACTTTAAAACTACTTGAAAAAATAGGCTGTACTACTGGTGATATTGGTAGTGAAAAATTAGTAAATGCTTTAAAAAATATAAATATCGAAGAAAAAGCTAAAGAATTAAATACGGATTTTTATACTTTAGATGATATCGTAAAATCACTTTTAAAACCTAATCGTGATCCAAGAGATGAAATGCCAAAACCTATTTTAAAAAGTGATGTATTACATGTAGAAGACTTACATATTGGCGATAAACTACAAGGTACAGTTAGAAATGTCGTTGATTTTGGTTTATTTATCGATATTGGATTACATAATGATGGACTAGCACATATTTCTAAATTATCAAAAGAATACATTAAACACCCATCTGAATTATTTAGTGTTGGTGATATTGTTGACTGCTATGTAATAGATATTAAGAAAGATCAAGAAAAAGTTTCTCTTAGTTTAATAGAAGAATAGTAATTACTAAAAATGATTTCCTAAATCAATAATCATAATATAGACATTTTTATATATGTAAACTGGTGTATTTAGTAATGTCAATCGAACAAGTAAAAATAATAAAAAATCAAAAAACAGAAATCCTTATAAAATAAGAAAATTAAAAAAACAGAAAAAAATTCTGTTTTTTAGGTAACTGAAAAATAACTAAAAAGTCCTTATAAAATAAGGGAAACAATCAAAAATACTAAATTTTTAAAAATTAGAAAAAATTAACTTTTGTAAAAAGTGAGAATGTCAAGTTTTCACTTTTTTTCTATTTTTTATTGACTGATAATATAAGTAATAATAAAATTGAATTATAAAGTATAGGAAGTGAGGAGTACATTATGATGGATACTTTAGAAAAAGTTTCAAACCTTACTGTTATCAAGCGTAACGGTAAAAAAGTAGATTTTGATGGAGCTAAAATTGCTTTAGCCATTAAGAAAGGATTTGATCATGTAACTGTAACAAACGGTGATGACGAAGAAAAAAAATATACAGAAAAAGATATTCAAATTGTATATAAAGAAGTTATCTCTAGAATGGAACATGATTTTAAAGATCAAGAAAAAATTAAAATTGAACAAATTCAAGATTTAATTGAAGAAGCCTTAAAGAAAAAAGGATATGATGATGTTTATGAACATTTTTCAGAATATCGTGAAAGAAGAAATCAATCTAGATTATTATTTTCAGAAGAAAAGAAACTTCATAAATTCTTAAAGACTATTGAAGGTCTTGGTTTAAAATCTGCTAATGAAGATAACAACAAAAGAGAAAATGCCAATGTTGATGGTGATACTGCTATGGGAACTATGCTTCAATATGGCTCTACAGTATCAAAAGAATTTGCCAAAAGTTATTTAATGAAACCAAGATTCAGTGAAGCACATGATAGTGGAGCCATTCATATTCATGATATGGATTTCTTACCAATGGGTACTACTACTTGTATGCAAATTGAACTTGATAGATTATTTAAAAATGGTTTTTCAACTGGACATGGTCATTTAAGAGAACCTCAAGATATTATTAGTTATTCAGCACTAGCTGCGATAGCTGTTCAATCTAATCAAAATGATCAACATGGAGGACAAAGTATTCCAGCATTTGATTTTTACTTAGCTCCAGGTGTTTTAAAAACATTTAAGAAACAATATAAACAACAAATCTATGATTTATTAGATTATGAAGATATGCTAAGTTTTATAAATATGGATAAACTAGCAAAAGAAATTGATAAACTTAATAGTATTGAACTTGATGCTACAATTTTTGATAGTTATTGTAAAGAAAGTGAAATCTTAAAACAAGGATTCCACAAAGCATATGAAAAAGCATTAGCTAAAACAAATCGTGCAACATTTCAAGCTATGGAAGCATTTGTTCATAATTTAAATACAATGCATTCTAGAGCAGGAGCTCAAGTACCATTTTCATCTATTAACTTTGGAACTGATACATCAGCAGAAGGTAGAATGGTAATTGAAAACTTTTTACTAGCAACAGAAGAAGGATTAGGAAAAGGAGAAACACCAATCTTTCCAGTATCTATCTTTAAAGTAAAAGAAGGCGTTAACTATAATCCAGAAGATAAAAACTACGATTTATTTAAACTAGCTTGTCGTGTATCTGCTAAGAGATTATTCCCTAACTTCTCATTCTTAGATGCACCATTTAACTTAGAATATTATAAAGAAGGAGATTATCGTACAGAAGTAGGTTATATGGGTTGCCGTACTAGAGTTATGGCTGATGTAACTGATTTAGATAATCAAACTACAGGTGGTCGTGGTAATTTATCATTTACTTCTATTAACTTACCTAGAATTGGTATTAAACATGGTATTTGCTTAAAAGAAAGAGAAAAAGCAGATATGGAAGGATTCTATCAAGAACTTGGTGAAATGATGGATTTAGTAAAAGATCAATTACTAGAAAGATTTGAATTACAGTGTAGCAAGCACCCTTATAACTTCCCATTCTTAATTGAACAAGGATTATGGGCTGGTGGAGAAAAACTAGGACCAAATGATAGATTAAGAAAATTATTAAAACATGGTACTCTAACTATTGGATTTATTGGTCTTGCTGAAACATTAAAAGCTTTAATAGGAAAACATCATGGTGAAAGTGAAGAAGCTCAAAAATTAGGACTTGAAATTATTAAATTTATGAGAAATCGTTGTGATGAATACTGTAAGGAATATAACTTAAACTTTACTTTAATCGCAACTCCTGCTGAAGGATTAAGTGGTAGATTTGTAAATATTGATAAAGCTATTTATGGTAAAATTAAAGGTGTAACTGATAGAGATTATTATACAAATAGTTTTCATGTACCAGTTTATTATAATACTAGTATTAAGAATAAATTATATACAGAAGCACCATATCATAATCTAACGAATGGTGGACATATTTCTTATATCGAATTAGATGGTGATACTGTAAATAATGTAGAAGCATTTGAGAGCGTTATTCGTATGATGAAGGAAGCTGGAATTGGTTATGGAGCTATTAACCACCCAGTAGACAGAGATCCAGTATGTGGTTATGTTGGAATTATTAATGATGTTTGTCCAGGTTGTGGAAGACATGAATTTGAAGGTGTTCCAATGGAACATTTAAATGAAATTGGTTGCAACTGTGGTAGATAATAAATAGATAAATAAATAATAAAGGAGTGAATGAAAATGGAAAAAATCGTTGGAGAAGGAGTAAAATTTGAAAGAATCAGAAGAGTAACTGGCTATTTATCAGGAGATGTATCTCGTTTCAATAATGGGAAAAGAGCAGAAGAACATGATCGTGTAAAACATACTGGTATTAAAGAAGTTATAACAGATACGAAGTGCAAAGCATAATGAAAATAAGACTAGCAGCATACTTGCAACCAGATTCTATCGTAGATGGAGAAGGTATTAGAACAGTTATCTGGACACAAGGTTGCCCTCATAACTGTCTAGGTTGCCATAATCCAGAAACTCATGATTTAAAGGGTGGAGCATTAGTAGACTTAGAAGAAGTTTATGAGATTATTGACTCTCTAGAAGGACAAATAGGAATTACTTTTTCTGGAGGAGATCCTTTTATGCAACCAAAAGAATGTAGTGAAATAGCTAAGTATGCTAGAAAAAAAGGCTATAATATCTGGGCTTATACTGGTTATACTTTTGAACAACTTTTAACACTAGCTAAAACAAGAAAAGAAATTATGGACTTTCTAAAAGAAATTGATGTTTTAGTAGATGGTAAATTTGAACTAGCTAAGAAAAATTATCAAGCTGTCTTTAGGGGCTCTTATAATCAAAGAATTATTGATGTTGTAAGTAGTTTAAAAGAAAAAAAGGCTGTTCTTGTAGAAAAGTATAATGTAAGTAGTAAGACTAGTAATAGAGAAAGAGCAAGTGGAGTATATATTTAAAAAGTGAAATTTTACTTCACTTTTTTCTTTTTCTAATTTATAATAGTTGGCATCAAAAGAGGGGATTCTTATGTTAAAAATGTCTTTAAATGAAATTAGAGGAAAAATTCAAATGTATCCTGAAAATTGGGTAAATATGTATTCAACTAACTGTTATGCTTATGCACTTGGATTAGATATTAGACAAAGTAATATTTGTGATTATGCTTATCAACCGGGTACTATTTCTGAAACAACGAATATATTTAAATCAAAATATTTTTCCTATGATATGTTAATAAAGGGTATAGAAAGTGACTTAGAATTATTACAAATAGCTTATCGTAATGTAGAAGAAGATGAAAAGTTAGCCTTAAATGAATGGAAGATAGCGTTATTTGTTGATAAATATCATGGAAGCTTAATTGATTTTCATTTTCTAAGACAAAAAGAAAATGGAATGTGGTTGCATAAACAAGATTTTGATGGAATTATTAGTAAAAAAGACTATTGTGGTAACAATATTATAACTCCTAGTAGTGCTGAATTATTTCCTTATATATATAAAAAGTGTTATGCTTTAAGACTAGAAAAATAAGAAGAATAAAATTGGTGATAATATGTTATTAGAATGTAGAAAAATAAAAGAAAAAATGCTAGAAGACTTAAAAGTAAACATAAAAGAAAATTTAACTTTAGCAATCATACAAATTGGTGATTTTGCTAGTAATGAAGTTTATTTAAGAAGTAAAAGAAAGTTAGCTACTTTACTAAATGTTAGTATTAAAGAGTTTAAGTATCAAGAAGAAAATACCAAAGAAGAAATTATCAATAAAATAAAAGAGTTAAATAAGGATTCTTCTATAACTGCTATTATGATTCAAAAACCTATATTAAAAGGTTTTGATTATCAAGAGTTAGCGGATTTAATAGAAGAAGAAAAAGATATTGATGGTGTTAGTAAGAAGAATCAAATGAAATTAAAAAATGGGAAAAATGCTATAATTCCTTGTACATGTATAGCTGTATTAAGAGTATTAGAAGAATATAAAATATCTTTATATAATAGAAAAATTATTATTATTGGGAAAAGTAGTTTAGCTGGAATGCCCTTATATGAAATATTAAAAAGAGATAATAAGGTAGTTTTATGCGATTCAAAGACTGAAAATTTATTAGAAAAGATAAAAGAAAATGATATTGTGATTACTGGAATAGGAAAGCCTTATTACTTTAAGAAAAATAGTTTTATGGAAAATCAAGTAGTAATAGATATAGGTACTTCTTACTTAGATGGTAAATTGGTAGGAGATGTGGATTATAAAGAGGTAGAAAATATCGTAAGTATCACACCTGTACCTGGTGGAGTAGGATTACTAACTCCTGTATGTTTGTTTGAAAATCTACTTAAGATTTCTAACAAGAGTAATTGATTTTGAATAGTAGATTAGAGTAGAGAAATCTACTTTTTTTCGTATTTAAAATTGACTTGCATTCGTTTGAATGCTAAAATGATATTAGGATAGATATGATTAACAGTATGTTAATACATAAATTCTAAAAAATAGTAAAGACTAAGCAGTAGGAGGTCTATTTACAAATGAAAAATAAGAAGAAACAAATAATTATTACATTAATAGCTATTATTAGTTTAA